>Ga0081535_100307_pt1 | contig 39398 bp, 19 predicted proteins | sample HotLakmasection3_FD_71020 | JGI IMG/M metagenome (GOLD analysis project Ga0081535, IMG submission 71020) | Hypersaline microbial mat communities from Hot Lake, Washington, USA - Section #3 (SPADES assembly) (version 2) | ecosystem: Environmental > Aquatic > Non-marine Saline and Alkaline >... | reverse complement strand
TACCTCAAAAATTCGCGATTACTGATGGTGCAGCCTTGCTCAAGCGCTACTTTAGCCCCTGTTCCAGCGATGAAAGGACGTATAAATATTCCTATATGCCTCATTTTCGTCATGGTAATCCGCAACTATTTCAAAATATCTGTAAGCAACTTGGGATCCACTATATCGATCCGGCGGAGAGTGTAGAAAACGTGATTGCTGATATTCTTAAAAGTCATGTATTGATTAGTGAGGCAATGCATGGAGCAATTGTCGCTGATACGCTCAGAGTTCCATGGATCCCAATCCGGACTAGCCCGCGTATTCTTCCCTTTAAATGGTTTGATTGGTGTGAGTCTATTAAAGTGCCATATAGATATGAGGTGATCAAAGGCTCTAGGCAAATAGCCGTGAGAGATAGCTTATATTCCTTGCGCGTCTATCTCCAGAGACAATCTTCGATTAAATGTCTTTTTGATGATTGCAAAATATATGCTTCCTCGGTTGATAAAAATTTGGATCTGCTGACTGCTCAATTACAAGCCGTGACTCAGAAAACACCTTATTTAAGCGATAGCTCTTATTTAGAATCCCTTGTCATAAGGCTAGAAGAACAATTGGATATCTTCAAGAAAGATATTCAGCGAGGGATCTTTCAATAGTGCAGTTATAAAAATTGATTTTTAAAGCCCGTGAATTTTCTGTTTCCTTGTCTTTCTCACTTATGCCTCCAGCAATATGATGATATCTGTGGTGATTGCAACTATGAATCGCGGCGATAGTATCATCCAAACTATCGACAGCATCTTAAATAATCATTATCCTGATTTCGAAATTATAGTTGTCGATCAAAGTACAAACGATAATTGTAAAAAGGCTATTGATAAGTATGAGAGGAAGTTGCCTATTTTCTATCATCATACTGATACCGTAGGAATGGCCCGAGCGAGAAATCTTGGTATCGGAAAAGCTGACAGTGAAATTATTGCGATCACCGATGACGATTGTACGGTTCCTGAAAATTGGCTTTTTGAAATCAATCAATTATTTACAGAATATCCTGCAGTGTCTATCGTTTTCGGCAACGTGGTACCTGCCAAATACGATGCCTCCTCTGGCTTTATCCCCAGCTATATTCGTGAAGCCACGAGAATCGTCTCACGAGTAACGGACAAAAATGACATCGATGGCTTGGGGGCTTGTATGGCAATGCGCAAGCAGACCTGGCTTGAATGCCACGGTTTCGACACTATGCTGGGAGTTGGTGGGAGGCTCCATTCATCTTCTGAGGGCGATCTGGTCCTCCATGCTTTGCATAAGGGGTATCAGGTTTGTGAGACCCCTGTCGTGTTTACAATTCATAGCGGCTTCCGGACCTGGACAGAGGGCTCATGGCTTATCTACCGTTATTGGTATGGTACGGGTGCAATGTATAGTAAGCATCTCAAGCTTCACCCAGGATCGACCTGTGCAATTCTGGTTGCCCTTGCTTGGCGTTGGGCTTTTGGAAAATCTCGAGTAGCGGCTAGTCTTGGGCCTCAAACGAAAAGGATGTATCGGTTGCGATGCTTTATTACGGGTTTCTTGAAAGGTCTTTTACTAGGCGTTGATAGGAAAACAGGTCACTTCAAGGAAGTACCTTAAATACTTGGGAGACTCATGTGAAGGACAATTCAGCAAGGGCTGATTCCGATACATCTATGACGTCTCAGCTGCTGAGTGGCACGACATGGATTACCCTGGCAGAGGGGTTACTCCTCCCAACCGGGTTTATCACGCTCACCTTTTTAACCAGGCAGTTAGGTGCAGACGGATATGGGTTGTTTGCCCTCAGTGCCACGCTCATCACTTGGATTGAATGGGGAATCAATTCTGTCTTTTCCCGTACAACGATAAAATTTGTCAGCGAAGCCTCTGATCAAAACGGAATCGCAACAGCGGTATTACGTGCACAGCTGGGAGTTGGGCTGGTAGCTGCTTTCATAGTCATTTTTATGGCACCCGGTATCGCAACGCTTTTACATGAGCCAGCACTCACCGATTTGCTCCGATTGTTTGCGTTAGAAATTCCCCTGGTCAACTTAGCTCAGGCCCACCAAAACATTTTGACGGGGCTGGGAAAATTTAATGCACGAGCGATCGCCACTGCTGTTCGCTGGATGACTCGACTAGTATTCATCCTGTGTCTAGTCAAAATGGGGCTGGCTATTCCGGGGGCTATTTTGGGTAGCATCGCAGCGATGCTAGCGGACCTAGTCGTCTGTAGACTCTACATCCGTCCTTCGTTATGGCGATCCTCTGATTTTCCTATGCAGGCGTTGGCTGGCTACGCTGTGCCATTGTTTATAGCAGCTTTAGCTCTGCGCTTGTATGCAAAGCTCGATCTCATTGCCTTAAAAGCCCTCGGTGGGACTGCTGAGCAAGCAGGGATTTATGCGGTGGCCCAAAACCTCGCACTGTTTGGCGGGCTCATGAGCCCAGCACTGGCACCTGTGTTGATTGCCACCGTGAGTCGGCTGACCAGTCAAGGCGAATTTGGTCGGGTTAAAACCTTGAGTCGTGAAGCGATGCGCGTGGTGATACTCCATTTGCCGTTCGCCGCACTCTTAGTGGGCTCTGCCAAAGAGATGATGCCGTGGCTGTTCGGTGAACGCTTTGTTACCGCAGCACCGATTTTTTCAGCCCTCATTTTTGCGACTATCGGTACCGTCATGATTGGCGTAACTAGCGCTATTTTAGTGGCTTCCGATAAACCTCATTGGACGGCTGTCCTGTCGGTACCAATGCCGATAGTTGCACTCATCGGGCACTGGTTTTTGATTCCTCACTTTGGAACGATGGGAGCTTCTATAACGACGTTATTGGTCGCTAGCATGGGGGCTCTGGCAGGGATAAGTGCTGTTTATAAACAATGGCGCGTATTCCCCCCTGGCATGACCCTTTGTAGAAGTTTTCTAGTTAGTTTTGTATTCTTTTTTGTCTCAAAATATTGGGCTGCGACCGGATATCATTTATTGCTCAAGCTGCCCGTATTAGGGCTGGTCGTCATATTAGTTCTTCTGCTTCTTGGTGAGATTAGCAAAAGGGATAGAGAAATCTTGCTCTCTCTTTTTCAGAGGGGTTCAACAATGAAACGACCCTAAATTATCCGATCTCTAAGCCTTTGCTGGTACACAAAGCGTGTAAGTCCAGATTCTGAAGCTATCTATAGCAATGGAAGCTGATTCATGCATGCAGAATGGGCATTTTGCCCGTTTAGGGGGGAAGTTTTCCTGTCGGTCTCTATGGTGGAATATCACTGAATTAAGGCTGGTGGGCGGTGCCCACCCTACGGTAAATCAGGGGTTTCAGCCATAATAAATAGCCTATGTCAGTGCCATTCCTCTATGGTGCGTACAGGCTCGTTACCGCATCTCTGATGAGACTATTTTGACTGGAGAGGTCAAGGGGTGCATCCCACTTTTGTCACCCTCACCCTAAATCCCTCTCCCAGAGCGGGAGAGGGACTTTGAATCCGGCCCCCCTTCTCCCAAAATGGGAGAAGGGGCTGGGGGATGAGGGCCAACTCGCAAAACTGGGATGCACTCGAGGTCAAGTGCCTCTCCAGTCGCTCAGCGCTCAGTTAGATAATCTGTAGCGCCTCTTCGGGGTTGGAAACATCCGGCACGATCGCGAAGCTGTCTTCGCTCAGGGCCGAGGCTTGAACATTGTTCAGCACGGCCAGGATTTCGCCAGTGCTGGCTACTCCCATTAGTGTATCGCTGCCGTCTTGGGTCAGGGTGATGTCTGAAAACACCAACTCGCCTTCAACGAGGCCGATGCGGTCAGTGCCCACCTCGAAGTCGAGGATGGTGTCGGTGCCGTCGCCGTTACCAAAGACAAACAGGTCGCTACCGCTGCCATCGGAGAAGTTATCGCCAACGAGGATATCGTTACCGGTAACGCCCATGAGGATATCATCGCCGTCGTCACCCCAAATCTGGTCATCGCCAGCATCGCCGCTAAGGATATCGTTACCAGACTTGCCGCCGATGCGATCGTTGCCCTCGCCACCGAAAATGATGTCATCGCCACCCATCACATCATCTTGCGGACTGCGAGAATTCAGGTCGCCCCGTAGGATGTCCTCGCCATCGCCACCCATGATGATGTCGTTGCCAAGATCGCCTGCAACGGTATCGTCACCACCGAGGGCTTCAATGGTGTTATCGCTCTCATCGCCGATCAGGGTATCGTCAACGTCGGTCCCCTGAATGACATCGCCGCCACCATCGGGAGCGTCATCTTCGATAGTGATCGTGACTTCGCTGGCTGTCGGGTCGACTTCGTAGTCTTCCCCATCGAGCAGGGTGAAGGGTAGCACTTCGGTGCCTTCGGCCACATCATCCTGGAAGACCGGCACCGTTACCGTTGCGGTGGGTTCAAAAATCCGTAGGAATAACGAACCGGCTACTTCATCGGTACCGACAATACTGCCGCCCGTAACCACGACCCCTTCTACAGCGGTCTCGTTCTCAGGCAGACGAGGGTTGGTGGCATTGACATCGAATTCAGCGATCGCTCGGGGGGGTCCCTGGAACTGCACGACCAGACCGTCCGCCGGAATATCACCTTCAACGGTGAAGGCCACTTCAACGACCGTTTGCTCTGACTCAATCAGGGTTGTGGGGGAGGCGGTGACGCCGACGGTGGGTCCCACGCCGCCGGGTACACCATCGGTGACCGTAAAGGTGCCGGAATTTGCAGTGGCATCGACCGCATAACCGTCGCCATCGACCAGGGTGTAGGTGAAGGTCTGGTCAGGCTCTTCGACAATATCGTCCAGCACGGGAATGGTAATGCTGGCATTGGCTTCGGTGATGGTGAAGCTAAAGTTGCTGAGGAACGCATCGCCAGCGGCGGCAGGGTCAGCGTTGTTCTCCGCCGGGTCACCATCTTCTAGAGAGAAGCGGTCCAAGATGCCGCCGACCACAAAGCCATTAGCCGGGTCAACGAAGGCATCATCAAAGCGGTAGAAGATGTTGCCTGTTTCGGCATCAAAGCGAGTTTGGGCAACGGTGAATTCCTGCATGATGCGGGCAGCATCCCCTTCCAGGTTGACGGTAATGCCCTCTTCGGGAATATCCCCCTCGACGCCAAAGTTCAGCACCAGGGCTGTGCCTTCGGCTTCGCTAATCACCTCGGGCGTGGTGCTGAAGCTGACGACAGGCTCACCATCCTCCGGCGGCGGCGGCGGCACGTCCTCAACGGTGACGGTGACGGTGGCGGTATCACTACCCTCATTACCGTCAATGACGGTATAAGTGAATGCGTCACTACCGCTGAACCCTTCATCAGGTGTGTAAGTAAAGGAGCCATCGGTGTTTAGACTGACACTGCCATTAGTTGGGTCGGTGGCGATCGCGACACTCAAAGAATCGCCGTCGCTATCAGTATCGTTATTCAATACACCGTTTGACGCATTAACTGTGAGGGCCGTCTCAAAGTTAGTGCTGTAGCTATCGTTTTCCGCTTCTGGAGGCGTATTGGGAGAAGCTTGGGTATCTAAAAGCGTGAGGGTTACTGAACTTGCGTTGGAATTGATGGTGTAACCTTCGCCAGGTAGGATAGAGAAGGTTGTTTGCTCCTCACCAATGTCGTCGTTTCGCAGTGGACCATCGGGATCGGTGACGGAACCATCCTCGACGCGATCTTGATCATCAAAAATAGGTAGGGTGACTGTTGCGGTCTGGGCTGTTACCCGGAAATTGAATCCGCTATTATCGGGGAATCCTGCGACAAGTTGCCCACCAGTGGCGGCAGCCTGAGGGGGGGGAGGGAAAACGTCAAAATCCCCCAGGGCAAGCGGCTTACCGGTGCCGATGCCGACAATCAACCCATTGTCTGGCGGGGGTTCACTCAAACTAATGGTGAACGTGACTTCTGTACCTTCATCTTCTACTAGAGTCGTGATGTCAGAAGTCAGACTCAATTCTGGCGTGGGAGACGGCTGGGCAGGCACCTCGCTTGGATCATCAAAGATCGTTACCGTCGCGGAACTATTGTTAACCGTTGTTCCTGCGGAAACTGGGGTGACCGTCCACGTGACTTCCTGAGGGCTATCGTCTTGGAAATCGTTGAAGATAGGCAAACTAATAGAGGCGTTGGGTTCAGTAATGACAACGTCAAAGGCGGAAAAATCTTGATTGGGTGAGACATCAATAATGCCAACCCCAAAACCGCCCGCAAGACCAGAAAAATCGAGTTGAAAGAGATCCCACTGGTTGATGGCCTGGGGAATGCTGCCCTCTAACCGGACAATGCTGCCACCCGCAGGGATTGGCCCATCTACGCTGAAGTTGAAGCTAAAGGGGGTACCTTCGCTTTCGATTACGGTATCAGTGCTGAGGCTAAAGTTAACTGTTTCAAAGTGACCGGCATAGCTCTGCTGGAGTTGAGGTGAAAAAATGGGCTGAGTTTTAACCTGCCCTACCTGCGTTTCCAAGATCCAGTTATGGTGTGAGTCTACTCGTCCCACCCGTTCAACGGAAGCAGCGAGATTCGCCTCAGTTAATTGATGTAGTTGTTGCAGAAACAGGTATCCTAAAGCACCTTTGGCAACCTGACAGCCATAAAGCAAGAGGTCTCGCCCGCTAAGGACTTTGGACCAGGTTTGGAGGGATTCGCTGTACTGAGTCAGATTTTCCAGAGTGAGCCGAGTGCTACCGATCTCTAAGGATCCCGATGCCCCGTGTGAAATGATGTGCAGGCTCGATATTGACTGGCGAGATTGCAAGGCGGCAGTGATTTGCTCGATCCCATCGATCGCCGGATCAAGCACCAACACATCTTGAGTAAGCAGATCGGCCAGTAACTGGCGTAAGTCATCGACCCTGGGATCGAGAATAACGAGAGCCGATTCCAGAGCGGGTTGGCGTCGCTGCTCCTGCGGAGCATCGCTCTTTAAACCAGTCGATAAAGGTGAAGTCAAAAGCATCGGAAATTGCAACCTCAATAATGTGCAAAGGAAACTGAACTGTCTAAACGGCAAGCGTTAAAAGTGAACCAACAATGTCAATCCAAGAGCACCTAGATCCTGCTGGTATCTACAAAGACTCCAGAAACTGATGAGTATCAAAACCTATGAGCCGCCGATTCCCTGGCAGCCGCATAAACTTAAAGCTGCACAGGAATCTACGTAATCTGTCAAAGGTTAGGTAAATCTATATGCTGTTGTCTATTCCGTATTGAAAGACAATCTCAATAGTGCTCTGGTAGATACTACCACAGCATTATCTTTGCCAAGGTGCTTTTGTGTAAAATTACGGTGAAGTATGGGATGGAAAATTTGGAGACATGCAGTACATACGTTTCTCTGTATGGTTTTTTGCCCATTCCTGACAAATCTGCGATCGCTTTCTGACCAGCTTGTGTTAATTGCTTGAACGCCTGATTTGGCTGCTTTATAGCGAAATCACAACAGGTGATGTTGCCAAGCATCAGATTGATCAACTTAGTCAAGCAAGATTGGGGAAGGTGTAATCGTCAGACCCAGTACCAATGCTAGTTCACATAACCTTGATTAAAGGTGCCTTTGGTAGAGATAGTTATTGATTTTTGTTCTCATTACAAACCTTCAGCTCTTTAGCTTTTGCAAAATTTGCAAGTCTAGAAAGCCGAGGAGCGATGACTTATAAACGTCTTTTAGCGATCGAGATTGGCTGCATTCACAGCTTCTGCCGTTGATTCAGCAATAGCCTAAACGATTTGCTCTAGGGCTTCCAGGATTCGAGTAATTCAGCCGCTAAGAGTTTGTTGATCAACAGGCAAAAGGTTGACACTGTTCCTTTTCAAAGCATCACTTCAAGGTCTGCTGGCTAAAGCTTCGACCAAAAAGATCAGGGTAATAGCCTGCTGCCGCCGAAGTGCTGATCATGAGCGCGATCACTGGTTAATGAGTGCTGTTGAGACTAATACTCAACAAATAAAGGGTGTCTTTGCATCGGCAACCGCGATATCACGGCTGCACTCCGTCAATTTACGAACCAGCTTACGTGAAGTTGACGTAAAGCTACATCGAGTCAAAGGGTTGAGATAACTTGAATAGCAGGGTCGAATGAATACGTGCAAATCAGAAAAATGCCATCGATTCCAGCAAAACGTAGTGCTGAAGGGACTTTCGGTTTCACAATATCTGCAACAAGGTGACAAACCTCAAAAAGAGCACTTCACAGAAACTTCATGGAATAAGTGTTTCCACTGAACAGTATAAGTGCTAGCCTCACATTAAAGTTTGCTAAGAGTTTTACCTGCTAATAAGAATCTTTCTCGCCTGGTGTGGCACGAGCCGAGTCGAACGTCACTCACTTTCGGTATGAACCGGGTGGAATCTCACGCATTTACTTTTTCCTTCTTATGCTGTGGAGGTCTGCACATGTCAAGTTTGCGCATCTCCGTTGTGATACCTGTTCACAATGGTGGAGATAAATTCAATCGATGCTTAGCAAGCTTAGCTGAGGTGAAAGCTGATTTTTATGAGTTGATTGTGGTAGCTGATGGAGAGTCAGATGAGTCTTGGCTTTTGGCTGAGCAATGGGGAGCGAAGGTAATTCGTCTGCCTCAGACTGGAGGACCCGCGAAGGCCCGCAATGCAGGGGCTGTCGCTGCCCAAGGCGATGTTCTCTTCTTCGTAGATGCTGATGTATGCGTGCATGCTGAAACCGTCAGGCAGGTGGCGATCGCATTTCAGCAAGATGACCAACTGGCCGCCTTGATTGGTTCTTATGACGATGCACCAGGAGCGGGCAATTTTCTTTCTCAGTACCGTAATTTATTACACCACTACACCCACCAAACGGCTCGAACTCAGGCCTCAACTTTTTGGGGCGCTTGCGGAGCAATCCGGCGAGACGTGTTTTTGAAGATAGGCGGGTTTGATGAGCGATACCGCCGTCCCTCCATTGAGGATATTGAATTAGGCCATCGCTTAACGGCTGCTGGCTATCAGATTCGACTTTACAAGGATATACAGGTTAAGCACCTCAAGTGCTGGCGTGTGCGCTCTTTGTTAAAAGCTGATTTTTTCTATCGGGCTTTGCCCTGGACAGAATTAATTTTGCGTAACCAAGGCCTGGTTAATGACCTCAATCTTAAAATTTCAAGCCGCATCAGTGTCATGCTGGTTTACGGAATGATTAGTTTAGCGATGCTGGGACTTTTCAAGGGGGCGACTCAATCAGCGATCGCGCCACAGTTTTGGATAATTTTTGGTCTTGTTTTTCTCATACTTCTACAAATTAATCTGCCCGTTTATCGCTTTTTTCTACGTAAACGGGGGTGGTGGTTTACCGTGCAAGTTGTCCCCTGGCACTGGCTTTACTACCTCTATAGCGGATTAGCCTTTGCAATTGGTTGGATGCGTCACCAACGCATGCAGATATTTCAGAAAAGGGTGTCAGTTCCTTCTTAGAGAGAAGTTGTTCAGCGAGTGCCCTTGACTTTCGTGATTTTGTTTGCTGACTGGTCTTTGTACAAAGATACTATGCTCCAGGGTATCAGCTAATCCGAAGATAAATTTTTGGGCGCTTTGCCACTTACGTATCGTTATTCGTCTACTGTTCTTTCTCGAAAAATCATGACAGAGTACTATTCCACAGTTGTTATCGGTGCAGGTCCAGCGGGTCTTACAGCCGCCTATGAGCTAGCCAAGAAAGGGGTGCGATCGATCACTTTTGAACAGGGAGAAAAAGTCGGTGGCATTGCCCGAACCGAAACCTATAAGGGCTATCGATTCGACATCGGTGGACATCGCTTTTTTACTAAAGTTGGAGAGGTCGAACAGCTTTGGTATGAAGTTTTAGGGGAGGATTTCATTAAGGTTCCTAGACTTTCGAGGATTTTCTATGACGGCAAATTCTTCAATTACCCTTTGGAACCCTATGATGCCCTGAGTAATCTCGGAATTCTAAACAGCACATTTATTTTGTACAGCTACTTTAAGGCTAAGGTACGCCCTTATCCCACCGAAGAAAACCTGGAGCAGTGGGTGATCAACCGCTTTGGAGAACGCCTTTACAAGACTTTCTTTAAGACTTATACGGAGAAAGTTTGGGGCATTCCCTGCGATCAGATTCACGCGGAGTGGGCAGCTCAGCGGATTAAGGGGCTGTCTCTGAGAAAAGCTGCCGTAAATGCTGTTTTTGGAACGAATAATACCAAGACCTTAATTAAGGAATTCGACTATCCAGTGCTGGGGCCGGGCATGATGTGGGAGCGATTTCAAGAACTCTTGAATCTAAGGGGTTGTCCAGTTGAATTGTCGACTAAAGCGACTCGGATTCGACGAATTGGTTCTCGCATTCAGTCAATTGATATTCGGCAAAATGGAGAAACTCGCACTATTTCGGGAGACCATTTTATTTCCAGTATGCCGCTAACGGCGCTAGTCCGGCAGTTAGATCCGCCTGCACCAGATGACGTTTTAGAGGCGGCGAGTCGCCTTAGCTACCGAGACTTTTTGATTGTCTCTTTGATTATTGATCAGGACCATCTGTTTCCCGACAACTGGATCTATATTCACAGTCCTGAATTCAAAGTGGGACGTATCCAAAACTTCAAAAACTGGAGCCCGGCAATGGTGCCTGACCCTAACAAAACTTGCCTGGGGATGGAATATTTCTGCAACCAGGATGATGGACTCTGGGCAATGGCTGATCAGGACTTGATTGATTTAGCCAGTACTGAAGTTTGCAATTTGGGATTGGTTCAAGATCGCGATCGCATCCAGGACGGTGTTGTTATTCGTCAGCCCAAGGCTTACCCAGTTTATGACGAAGAATATCGTCGCCATGTAGAAGTCATTCGAGATTACCTCAGTACGTTTGAGAATTTACAGACAGTAGGCCGTAATGGCATGCATCGCTACAACAACCAGGATCATTCGATGCTGACCGGTATACTGGCCGCCAAGAACGTTTTGGGCGAATCCCACGATTTATGGAATGTCAATACCGAGCGTTCTTACTACGAAGAATTTTCCAAAGCTTCGCCTAAACCGCCTAGAGAACGTGAGTTGGTCGCCCGTTAAGTATTGGAAGCCAGAAGACATAACCCGTGAAAGAAGCATCAAAGAGCAGCACCAGAAAAACTAAAATCCAGCTTTTCCAATACCTGCTTGTGGGTGGAATCGCTACCGCTGTCGATATCGGCATGTTTAGCTTTTTTGCCCAGGCTCTTTCCATTGACTATCGAATTGCAATCGTCCTTGGTTTTTCCTGTGGAGTTGTTGTTAATTTTTCGCTCTGTAATTGGGTAGTTTTTGCAGGCAAACGAAAACCTTGGTGGGTTGTCTTTGTTAGGCATTATTTAGCTAGCCTATCTGTTCTGATTATCAACGAAGTCGCGATGATTTCTCTCATAGAAATCTTCAATTTCCAGAATTTAATTCTGGCCAAAATTATGAGCAGCGGGGTTGCTTTTATCCTCAACTTTGCCATCAAGAAGAACTACGTCTACAACGACAAGCGATACAAGGAATCGATTACGAACTCATCCAAAGCACTTTTACTTGAAAGGAGGTCTCGACGGTGATTTCTGATGACAAGGATATTTCTATCCTGGCAGGTGGACCGGCTGGTCTATCGGTTGGGTACTATGCCCGAAAGCACAACCTGCCCTTCACTATTTACGAAGCCAGCGATCGCGTTGGCGGAAATTGCATTACCCACAGACAGGGAGATTTTTTATTTGATTCCGGGGCGCATCGGTTGCATGATAAGGATGAAGAAGTCACCCGTGAGATTCAACAATTGCTGGGTGATGAACTCCATCGGGTCAGTGCGCCGAGTCAGATATTTTTTCGGGGAAAGTACGTTGATTTCCCCCTCTCACCATTAGACCTATTAGCTAAGATTGGCACCCTGGAGTTTTCGAAAGCCGGGCTGGATTTTCTGAGTGCCCGAATGAACAAAGCGGAACTGGACGGCAGCTTTGAAAGCCTGGCCCTGTACCGTTATGGCAAGGGGATTGCTGAAAAGTTTTTGTTGAACTATTCGGAAAAGCTGTGGGGGCTGCCCTGTCGCCAGCTCTCTCCCAATGTGTCTGGTAAGCGCCTCAAGGGGTTAGACCTGAGAACCTTTCTGATTGAAGCGACTTTGGGCAAGCTGGCCAAAACCCAGCACCTAGATGGTTCTTTTTATTATCCCAAAATGGGCTACGGCAGAGTTGCTGAGAAGATGGAAGCATTTTGCGGGCCAGAAAACATTTGCCTTAACAGTCGAATCAATCGGGTTGTCCACGACGGGCGCACCATTCGTTCCATCGGGATTGAGGGCAGCGACCAGACCCACCGGGTCAGGCAGGTGGTCAGTACTTTGCCGCTGTCGTTGCTGATTCGCATTATGGACCCGGCACCCCCGGAAAGGATTGTGAGACTTGCCAACAGCCTGCGCTATCGGCATTTGCGGCTGGTCGCCCTGTTTTTGGACAAACCTGCGGTCAATGACAATGCGACGGTTTATTTCCCGGAAACAACTTTTCCATTTACCCGCATTTATGAGCCGCGCAATCGCAGTCACTTCATGGCTCCTCCCGGCAAGACTTCGCTGCTGATCGAAATTCCCTGCCACCGAGAAGATGAAATTTGGAATCTTCGTGACCCGGAATTAGTTTCCTTAGTGACCGACAAGCTGGTGGAAATTGACTGGATCAAGTCTGACGAAATCCTTGATACCTGGTGCGGGCGACTGAACTATGCCTATCCCATTTTGGAGTTGGGATTTGAAGAGAAAGTTGCTCAAATTTTTGACTGGCTCGATCGCTTCGAGAATTTAAGTCTCTCTGGTCGTAATGGCAAGTTTGCCTACACCCATCTCCACGACATGATGCGCTTTGGCAAAGAGATTGTTGAAGCCCAGTTGACTCGGGTGCCAATGGCTCAGGCCAGCTAATTTCGATTGATTTTTTGTCTTTCGTCGTTGAAATTTTCCATGTCCAACCCTATTTGCAAACTCGGACTGATTGGCTGTGGCAGCATTGCCCAGGCCGTCCACCTCGACATTTTGACGCGGCTGCCACAGGTACAACTGGTGGCCCTGGCGGAACCCGACCCCGATCGGCGGGCTCAGGCACAGCGGCGGGCACCGGACGCGATCGCCCTACCCGATTACCAAGCGCTGCTCGATTATCCCGATGTTGAGGGGGTGGTGGTTTGTCTGCCCAGCGCCCTGCATGCGACAGTGGCGATCGCTGCCTTGGAGCGGGGCAAGCATGTCTACCTGGAAAAACCCATTGCCGTGAGTTCTGCCGAAGCCGAGGCGGTCATTGCCGCCTGGGAAAAGGCTCAGGTGGTGGGCATGATTGGCTTTAACTACCGCTTTAGCCCGCTCTATCAGGCGGCCAAGGCCGCGATTCAGGCGGGGCAATTGGGCGAACTGGTGAGTGCTCGCGCCGTATTTTCCTATCCCCCCGGTACTTCGCCGCTGTGGAAACAGAAGCGGGCCAGCGGGGGCGGCATTTTGCTCGATCTGGCCCTGCACGACATTGATCTGGCGCGGTTTTTGTTCGATGCCGAAATTGAAACTATCGCGGCGGAACTGCGATCGCACCTCTATGAGGACGACACCGCCGCCCTGCAGTTGGGCCTCAGCAATGGGGTAGTGGTGCAAATCTTCACCTCCATGAGCACGGTGGATGAAGCCCGCTGGGAAATTTACGGCCAGCAGGGCAAACTCACCGCTGATCGCTATCGGGAAACCCACATCGACATTACCCCCTCCCATCGTCCCGCTTCCCGAACGGCTCAGTTCCGCACCAGCCTGGGCAGAGCCGTGCGATCGCTGAATCCTCGCAAGATTCTGGCACCGACTTTGGAACCGTCTTACCAGGGAGCGATCGCTCATTTTGTCGCCGCCATTCAGACCGGACAGCCGGTGCAACCCGATTTCCAAGATGGACTGCGGGCACTGGCCATGATCGAAGCGGCGGAGACCTCAGCTCGGACGGGGCGAGTTATTTCGGTAGCAGAGGGAGCGATGGAGGTTTCGCTCTCATCGCTATAGGTTTTTGGTTTTTGGTTTTTGGTTGTTAGTTATTCGTTTGGGGTGGGGTGGGTAAAGGCTCAATTCCCTAATCCCTAAACCCACTCCCCATTCCCCATTCCCCACTCCCTCGTTCTTCATTCTTCGTTTTTCGTTCCTCTTTTTTTCCTCATGGCTCACGGTTCTCTCACCTCTAAATCAAACCGCATTGTTGTCATCGGGTTAGATTCGGCTGATCCGGATTTGATTCGGTTATGGGCGAGGGCGGGGCAGCTGCCGTTTATCAATTCGCTGCTGGAGTCGGGGTCGTGGGCGCGGCTGATGTCGACTCGGGGGTTGTTTTCGGACTCACCGTGGCCGACGTTTAATACGGGGGTGCCGCCTTCGAAGCATGGGTTTTACAACTTTCAGGCGCTGCAGTCGGGCACGACGGAGATTGTGCGGGTGGGTGAGCACTGCAGTCGTTTTCTGCCGTTCTGGTGGCTGCTGCGGGATGCGGGGAAGCGGGTGGCGGTGTTTGATGTGCCCAAAACGAAGCCGATTCCGGGGATTGATGGCATTCAGGTATCGGGCTGGGGTGAGGAATATCCGCTGATTGAGCAGTCGTCGTTGCCGGTACCGCTGGTGGAGGAGTTGACCGCTAAGTTTGGTCGCTATCCCCGTCCGAAGGAGCTGTTTGACCCGACTCTCAAGCACGAAATCCGGGCGCGGGACACGCTGCTGGCCAACATTGAACGCAAGCTCAAGGCGATTGAGTTTTTGCAGGGGCAGGACGATTGGGATTTATTCATTACGGTCTTTGCGGAAGCGCATTCGGTGGGGCATCACTTCTATCATCACCATGACCACCACCACTGGGGGCACGATGCGGAGCGGGCTCCGGTGCTGGGGCAGGCGTTACCGAGTACCTACGTGGAGCTGGATGCGGCCCTGAAGCACCTGCTGGAGGGGCGGCTGGAGGATACGACGGTATTTCTGGTTTCGGTGCATGGCATCACGACGAACTACTCGGGCAGCTATCTGATACCGGCGGTGCTGGAAAAGCTGGGCTATCAGATACCGCCTGAGAGCAGCGGCGATCAGGCCGCTGGCAAAAGCTTGACTGAACAGCTTAAAGACCGACTAATTCCGAACGGGCTGCGGAACTTTATTAACGAAAAGTTTGTGCCCCAGTCTCATCACGATGCGATGTTTTCGCTGCAGTTCAACAACAGCATTGACTGGCAGAAGACGACGGCCTTTGCCATTCCCACAGAACATTTCCAGGGCTTTATTCGGATCAATCTGCAGGGGCGTGAACCTTACGGCACCGTGCCTCCCCATGCCTACGACGAGGTGTGCCAGAAGCTTTGCCATGACCTGGAGCAGCTAGTCAACCCGGAGACGGGCAACCGGGCGGTGAAACGGGCGGTGCGAGTCAGCGACATTTACGCGGGCGATCGCCTCTACGACCTGCCGGACATTGTGATCCAGTGGGCCGAAGACGGCCTGATTCATCACCTGCACCATCCCAAATTTGGCACGGTGTCGGGCCACGACGTCATCCGTAAGGCTCAGCATTCCGAGGATGGGTTTGTGATTGCGGCAGGGCAGCACATTCGTCCGGGCGCGTCCATCGTCGGGAGCAGCACGATGGATCTCGCGCCGACCCTGCTTTACCTGCTGGGTCAGCCCGTCCCCGAGGCCCTGGATGGTCGGGTGCTGCTGGAACTCATCGACGACACCTTTCAGCAGGATCGCCCGGTGCAGCGCAGCGGCCAGTCGCCGGTGATCCCCGAAGAAATCAAGCTTTAGCCTATGAGAATTCTGCTGATCAACGACTACGCGACCCCGGCGGGCGGTGCCGAGCTGCTGATGTTTGCCCTGCGGGATGAACTGCGGCGGCGGGGGCACGATGCTCGCCTGTTTGCCAGTAGCGCCCAGGTGGGTCGTCAGGCCCGATTAGCAGACTACGAGTGTTTGGGCACGACCTCCAGCTTTCGGACGCTGTTGCAAAGTTACAACCCCTGGGCTAAACGCCGCCTGCGCCAGGTTTTGCAGGAATTTCGGCCCGATGTTGTCCATATCAAGATTTTTCTGACACAGCTCTCGCCTTCAATTCTGTCGCTGCTCCAAACCGTTCCCTGTTTGTATTACGTGGCCTGGTATCGCCCGGTCTGTCCTAAAGGGGGCAAGACTTTGCCGGATGGCAGCCCCTGCCGCGATCGCTACGGGGTCGCCTGTTATCGCCACGGCTGTTTACCTCTGCACGACTGGCTGCCGCTGATGGCGCAAATGCAGCGGTGGCAAGAACTGCGTCACTGCTGCGATCAAATCATTGCCAACAGTCAGGCCGTCAGGCACAGTTTAGAGAGGGAAGGCATTGCGACGGACGGCGTAATTGGCTGCGGCATTCCCGAGCGTCCCGCTCGCCCCCCGCTGACCGCACCGCCAACGGTGGCTTTTGCCGGACGGCTGGTGTGGGAAAAGGGGGTAGATGTGCTGCTGAAGGCGTTTGGGCTCGTCCGAGTTCACTGTCCTGAGGCGCGGCTGATTATCGCCGGGGATGGTCCAGAGCGCGATCGCCTTCAGGCTCAGGTGAACCAGTTGGGCCTGGCGGAGGTCGTCACCCTACCGGGACATCTGCCCCGCGCCGAAATGGAGCAGTGGTTTGACCAGGCCTGGGTACAGGTGGTGCCCTCCCGCTGGGCGGAACCCTTTGGGATGGTGGCGGCGGAAGCCATGATGCGCGGGACAGCGGTGGTTGCCAGCGGGTCTGGAGGGCTGCTAGAAGTGGTACAAAATGGTCACACTGGGCTGCTGGTGCCCCCTGAATCCGTTGATTCCCTGGCCCAGGCCCTGCTGACGCTGCTGCGCGATCGCCCCCTGGCTGAAAAAATGGGACAGGCCGGGCGAGCCGTGGCCCTGGCGCAATTCAGCGAAACCGTCTTCGTCAATAAGTTTATCCATCAGTACGAGACTCTGCTTCAAACCCCTGCTCCTGCCAATCGGAGGCCAGCCTATGTCACCAACCCCTAATCCTCTCGTCATTCTGGGTCTGGATGCCGGAGACCCGGACCTGATTCAGCAATGGGTGCAGGCGGGCGACCTGCCCCACATTGCCGCTCTAATGGGGCGCGGCTGCTGGGGACGGGTCACGGGTCCAGAACTGGTGTTTGAAGATGGCGTCTGGGTCAATCTCTTTAGCGGCAGCTCCGCTGGCACCCACGGCTACCACTACTATCGACAGTTACAAAAGCCCGGCAGCTATGGGCTCCAGCCCGTCTGGGGACCAGACTTCGAATGCCCGGCCCTCTGGTCGTTCTTGCAAAATAACCAGCGGGTGGCGCTGCTCGACGTGCCCGAAGTACTGCCCATTGCGGCCCTGAACGGCATCCAACTCGCCGACTGGGCGGTCCATCGCCCCCTGGTGCCCCCCTCGGCCCAGCCCGCCCCCCTGCTGCGCCAGGTCAGGCGCAGTTTTGGCCCGCAAATCAACATCCACGAAGACTTTGAGGGCGACCTGACAACCGATCAGGCCATCCACCGTCGCCTACTACAGCGGGTACAAAAGAAAGGTGAACTCGTCCGTCAACTCTGGGCGCAGGACGCCTATGACCTGATGGTGGCGGTGTTCGCGGAGTCCCACACGGGTGGGCATCAGCTCTGGTCCTACCAGACGGCTGCTGATTCTCCGTTGCAGGACGGGCTGCGGCGCATCTACCAGGCGATCGACTGCGAAATTGGGCTAATTTTGCAGCAACTCCCTGAGAATGCCAATGTCTTTGTGGTGTCGCCCCTGGGTCTGCAAGACCAGTATCCGACCGGGGGGCTGATGGCCGACTTTTTGCTGAAGCTGGGCTATCGAGCCACGCCAGAACCAACAGAGCAGCCGCTGTCCCTCAGCCCAATGGCCTTACTGCGGCGCATTTTGCCAGAGTCTCTGCGGATTGCCCTGAGCCAGTTTTTGCCCCGAGAAACGCGGGAACGTCTGCTGTCTGACCAGTTCCAAGGCAGTACCGACTGGTTGAAAACGACGGTATTCATGATTCCGTCGGAGTTCACCAGCTACCTGCATGTCAATCTTAAAGGGCGGGAACCGATGGGCATTGTGGAGCCCGGAGCCGACTACGAAGCCCTGTTGCAGCGCCTGGAGGCGGACCTGCGGCAATTGGTTGATCCCCGCAGTGGCGAGCCTGCTGTGCAAGAGGTCATCCGCCCTCGGCATCTGTTTGGAGAAACGGCCCATCCCACCCTACCGGACGTCGTCGTCAAATGGCGATCCAGCAATTACTTCATGGCCGAGGTGAAGCATCCCCAGGCCCTTCTGCGGCAGGAGAAGCCCGAATTTTTCCGGGGTAGCGACCACAATCAGGCGGGCTTTATGATCGCAGCAGGACCAGATATTCAGGCTGAGGGGGCGATCGCTGACATTCCCCTCCGAGACCTCGCCCCTACCTTTTTGACGCTGATGAAACAGCCCTTGCCAGCGGCCATGCCCGGACAGTGCTCCGATATTCTCGCTTTGATCGCTCGATAATCCTTCCCAGAGCGCACGGCTGTGTGCCCCTACAGCCAACCTGTAGAGCACCGTCCACCCGCTTCCTATCCCCCCTTTCACCCCATGGAACCTCTCGCCCAGCCCAATCGCGAACAACTCAGCTTTGCCGCCAGGCTTACAGCCCTGTGGTCCCGCCACGGTCAGCGACTACTCCAGGTCGGCATCGGCCTGATGATTGCCGCTGCTCTGTGGCGACTGGGATTAGAACTGCCCCGGCTGATCTGGGGCCAGGGCGAGTTTGACGCCGTAGATTTAATTGGTCGCCACACGGAGGTCCATCTCTGGTTTGCGGAACTGCCCGTCTATGGCGCAGTTGATGACGGCGACTATCCTCCCGCTAGCTACACCATGCTATGGCCCCTATTAGGCTGGCTTGACCTCACGACCGTCCGATATTTTTGGGCTCTGATAACCCTCGCTATGCTTTGCTGGCTGGCCTGGTTGGGTCTTCGTGAGAGCCGGGCCACAACCGCTTGGGAAAAGGTATTTATAGCGCTCATGCCCTTTGCTCTCTACCCGGCCAGCGCCGGAATTCGCGTTGGGCAACTGGCCACCCATGTGATCCCCCCCTTAGTCATGGGCCTCTTGCTAATGCAGCGATCGCCCCAATCCTCCCACCGACCAGCTTATTGGCAATTGAGCGGCGATATTGTAGCAGCGGCCATGGTTGTTTTTGCTTTAGTCAAGCCTACGGTGTCGGCCCCATTTTTTTGGATAGTGTGTTTTATGCCGAGACGCTGGCGACCATTCTGGTTGGTGAGTTTTGGCTATCTAGCAGCAGCCTTGGTAGCAACTTACTTTCAGGATGGCAACTTGCTATCGCTCCATAGCGATTGGCTAACTCACGCTAGCACTCAACTCGGTACGCGGGGGCATGCCAACATCCACACCTGGCTCGAAGCCGTTGGCCTGTCGGATTGGATGCTGCTGGCATCCCTACTCTTGCTGGTGGCTACCGGGATATTTACGTGGCGATATCGCCAGGTTGACCCCTGGATTTTGATGGGTGTTGCTGCACTGGTATCCCGTTTCTGGACAGACCATCGCATGTTTGATGACTTGCTGATTTGGGTGCCCATGATTGCTCTGTATCGATTAGCAAAAATAACACCTTCAGAGCGATCCATTTGGGGGCAGCCCACTCCATTCATTGCGGCGGTTCTCTTCACTCTCAATTGGTTTGCCCTGATGGCCCCAGCGCGGTTTTTGAGTAACCCTCTGCCGCTGTCTTCTCCCCTGGAAATCGCCATTAAAGCTGGACACGTGATTATCTGGTTGACCTGTCTCCTCTTTTTTGGGGTATTAGCCCATCAACAGGCCGTTGAGGAGGCCACATGAAGTCCACTGCGACCCACACCAATCGGCAAATTCTGGATGGCACCGTCTGGGTGTTTCTAGCAGAGGGTCTGATTTTACCCACCGGACTAATTACCGCTGGGTTTCTGACGCGCCAGCTTGGACCGGAAGGCTATGGTCTGTTTACCCTGGCCTCGGTGATCGTGGCCTGGATCGAGTGGAGCATTACCTCGATCTTCAGCCGCACAACGATCAAGTTTGTGGGAGAAGCCGACGACTGGCGACCCGTTGGGGCGTTGGTGATGCAGCTGCATCTGGCGGTGAGCGTGGGGGTGACTCTGCTGGTGTGGCTGCTGGCTCCGGCGATCGCCTCTGGTCTGAATGAACCCGTCCTGGGTCAATACCTGCGGCTGCTGGCGCTGGATATTCCCATTTTCAGTCTGGCCAGTGCCCAGCGCAACATCCTGATTGGCATGGGGCAATTTCGGCAACGGGCGGTGGCTACCGCTGGTCGCTGGACCCTGCGGTTAGTGCTGATTGTGGTGCTGGTCGAGCTGGGATTCTCAGTACAGGGGGCAATTCTAGGCAGCATCGGCGCATCCCTGACGGAATTGCTGATTACCCGCTACTTTGCCCCGACCCCCTGGCTGCGGCGATCGCACTATCCGATTCGCCCCCTATTTGGCTACGCCCTACCGCTGTTTGCCTTCGCCATGGCCATGCGGCTCTACGACAAGCTTGACCTGCTGATGCTAAAAGCGCTGGGCGGTTCTGCGGAACAGTCCGGCATTTATGGTGCTGCTCAAAACCTGGCATTTATTCCCACCATCCTCAGCATTTCCTTCTCGCCGCTGCTGCTCTCCAGCCTCAGTCGGCTCCTTGCCGCTGGCGAGGTCGCCTCTGCCAAACAGCTCGCCCGTCACGCTCTGCGCCTGGTCATTGGGCTACTGCCCATCGGAGCCGTCACCATGGCCACCGCCCCTGCGATCGTCAGCCTGATTTATGGCGACGAATTTCTACCCACCGCCCCAATTCTGTCGCTGCTGATTTTCAGCGCCCTGGGGCTGATGATGATCTCCGTCGGCACCACCATCCTGATCGCCGCCGAACGACCGAACTGGCCCGTTCTCATCACCCTGCCCATGGTGCCCCTGGCGGTGCTGGGACACCAGCAGTTCATTCCAACTTTGGATGCTATCGGCGCAGCCCTGGTCACTACAGGGGTAGCCGGGCTTGGCGCGATCGCCATCCTGATTGCCGTTTACCTGCGCTGGCAGATCACTCCTCCTGCCGCTACCCTGGCTCGAAGCCTGCTGGTTTGCCCTGCTATCTATGCTATTGCAGCCTACTGGTCGGTCACCGGGTTCTGGCTGCTGCCAAAATTGCTGCTGCTGGCGATGCTGATTCCGCTGCTGTTTGGAATTCTGGGGGAATTTAGTCGGAGTGAGATTGGGTTGGTAAAGGAGATGGTGGTGGGGATGGGACCCAAGGACTGGTACCGGACAACAGATGACAAGTAACAAATGACAAATAACAAGTAACAACTATGCCCACCCCCCTTACCTTCTCCATCATCATTCCCTCCTACTGCCGCCCTCAACGGCTCAATCACTGTTTGAAAGCGATCGCCCAACTCGACTATCCTCGCGATCGCTTCGAGGTCGTGGTGGTGGATGACGGCAGTGATCCCCCTTTGAATGCAGTAGTCGATCCGTGGAAATCAGTGATCCCCGTCAGGCTGATTCGTCAGGCCAATGCCGGACCTGCTGCCGCTCGTAATGCGGGTGCTTTCCAGGCCAGAGGCGAATTTCTAGTCTTTACCGATGACGATTGTGCCCCAGCAGTGGACTGGCTCCAGCAGTTAGAACTTCAGACCAAGCAGTTTCCAGATCATTTGATTGGTGGGCGAACGCTGAATGCCTTACCTGAGAACTTGTACTCAACTGCCAGTCAGTTTCTGATTGACTATTTGTATGAGTACTACAACGTTCGATTAGGGCAGGTGACATTCTTTGCCTCTAATAACTTTGCGGTGCCCGCTGCTCGCTTTCGAGAATTAGGCGGTTTTGATGTGACGTTTCCCCTGGCGGCAGGTGAAGATCGGGAATTTTGCGATCGCTGGCTACATCACAGGCATGCTATGGCTTATGCCCCTGAGATGCAGATTAACCACGCCCATCACCTGAGTTTGGCGGCGTTCTGGCGGCAGCATTTTAACTATGGTCGGGGTGCTTTTCATTTTCATCAGGTCCGCAGCCAGCGGCAATCGGAACCGATATGGGTTGAACCGCTGATGTTTTACTGGAATCTGCTGGTGTATCCACTAGCGCAAGACCAGGGCTGGCAGGCTCCGCTACTTTCAGGTTTGTTTTTGCTCTCTCAGGTGGCGAACGTTGTAGGCTTTTTTCGGCAGAAACGCCAGTCTCTCCCCAGTTCCTCGGCTAACTTGGCTGGTAGTGCTTGAGTTCAGCGCAGCACCAGACAATTAATTATGTTGAAGCCTGTTTTTGATCCCGAGCACAGTACCCCAAAAAGCCCAGCAATCCCAACCAGGTCACTATCTGAAAGGTTTGGAATGCTCCACTGAGCCAACCTGCGGCCTCTAGCAAATTAGCTGGCATTATGGCTGCAACGTAGGCCATCACGAATAAACCGCCAGCCGCTCTGGCTTGCCAGAGGGTTTTCTGCAATCTTGGAGGATGGGTAATCGCCGAGCCACAAGATGCTGAGTCGGTAAACCCACTGGACTGGGCCGTCAGCCGCTGATATACCCGAAAGGTCGCGATCGTGGGTAGCAAAATGAGCATGTCGTCGTAGATACGGTGATAAGTCCACAGTCGGGCAATAATTGCACAAACCCCCAGCAGCAACCAAATCTCGACGTTGCGATACCAGCAAATCCAGAGCCCTAACGCGATTACCATCCCCAGGGTCAGGGGGGTATTGAGTTCAAAGTCGCCGATGTAGCTTAGCAGGGGGTAATTATCCAGGTTAGTGTTGGCCTCTAACCACGCCAGTAAGCTGTTCTGGTTGGCATATCCCCCGGTCTGGGCACCAAATTCAGCTCCGATCGCGGCCTGTTGAAACCACTGCTGCATAAGTGCGATCGCGCCCTCAGCTTGAAACGCTGAAGCCCAGAGGGTAAGGACTCCGTAGCCCACCAACACCAGTGGGGCTGGCCAATAGCGCCTACCCATGCTCGCAAAGAGCACTATCCACAAAAATGGGGCTGATACATTGGGCTTGATCAGCGCCACCACCATGAAGGCTGCTCCCCAAACTAATGAGGTTCTCTGAGTGCCCCGGTGTAACAGCAGTGTGCTAGCAATGAGCAACGGTATCACAAAGACCGTCAACTGCCCGTTGCCGATGCCAGTTCGGGTGGCATAAAAAATGGGCAGAAAGCCCATCAATACTTTCTCATGCCAGGCGTCAGCTTTGCTCTCTCTGATGACCACAAAAACTAGCCAAATCAGTGCCAGAACGCTGAATATAGCCCAGAACACACGGGCTACAGGTACCGTCGGCCAACCTAAGACTGGCCACAGCATCAAATAGCTGGCAGGAGGATACACCGCACTGGGCAGTACTCCATAGGTTGGGGCTCCCGAAAACCAGAGCTGAACCGCTTCATAAAAGATCTTGAGGTCGATCGCCCCAGAAAGCCCTTGTGCCCAAATGAGTCGCCCCAACTCCTTGAGCAGGCGATTGAGACACGACACTCCCAGCAGTCCGATAATAATTAGCCAGACTTTATCCCGCCGATCAGTCCGTAAACCCCAAGTACTTGTCATAGCTGACGTTTACGCTTCCTTGCGCTCTAATAAGTCGTTGTCGTGAATTGAAATCGCTGACTGCAACTCAACTTGTCATATTCAAGCTAGGGAGTTTAGTAATCTAAAGCGGGCGATCGCGCTATCTTGTCTACCTTAAGGGATAGGACCCTGAGCAAGTGTAGTAAATGTTCTTTTACGCGCCGATACTATGGCAATGGATAAGAGGGTTTGAGCTATTGCAAATCTTGCAACTTTACTGAGGTAAGGGGCCGTCGTCCCAGCAGTCTCTGAGCGACGATGGGTTAATTCTGTAGGAAGGGTCGATTGAGATCGACCGCTGCCCCTTGAGAAGTGATGCAGATATCCAGTCCCACGACGCCCTGAGCGACATCCATTGCCAAAGATGAACCTCTGCCCCTCGCCGCTGCATCTTTGAGCCTCATCGTCTTGAACACTGGTCATTGCATCTTTGAGCCTCGTCGCTGCATCTCGAATATGGGTCGTTGCATCTTTGAGCCTCGTCGCTGCATCTCGAATATGGGTCGTTGCATCTTTGAGCCTCGTCGCTGCAGCTTGAACATGGGTCGCCGCGTCTTTGAGCCTCACCGCTGCATCTTGAACATGGGTCGCTGCGTCTGAGGTACTCTTTAACATCACCCCTGAGCTAGTTTTTTGATGGAATGTTTGGGTAGGGCAGGCAGCGATCGCCCTACCCAACCTGTGCTACTACGCAAACACGCTATTATCCAACCCCGTCACGCCCTGCACGACGCCGAGCAGCTCGTTGCTGTTGGTGAGCACCAGGGTGTCGCTGCTCAGCTCGAAGAACCTAACACCCTCAGGGGTAAGACCGCCGAGGCTGATCTGGTCAACGCCAACTTCGAAGTCGGTAATGGTGTCGATGCCCTGGCCAATAGCAAAGACGAACTGGTCTGCGCCTGCGCCCCCCGTGTAGGTGTCGTCGCCAAGGAGACCGTCGAGGCGGTTGGCGGTTATGTCTCCAGTAAGGATGTCGGGAGTGTCCGTGCCGATAATGTTACTAGTCTCTCCATGGCTGTTTTCTAGGCCATTGCGGAAGGTAGGCAGCAAATCGCGCACCAGGTTGTCATCTGATCGCCCGTTGGTCAGCTCCACATAGGTGATATCCTCCGCTGGGGAATACCACAGGTTCGAGCGGAAGCCCAGGGTTTGACCCCGATGGGCATACCAGAACCGATTGGGCGACTCGATGGTGCCAATGCCCAGGCCATAGGTGGTGTAATTGGGCGAGCTGACCCGAATCGTGTCCAGCATCTGCGCCAGCGTTTCCGGCTGGAGCAGGGTGCGATCCTTCAGCAGCGCATCAAAAAACGCGGCTAAATCTGTCGTGTTAGAAATCAATGACCCTGCCGACCCCGCCCAGGAAAGATTAGTAATGCTGAGGTCGTCCAGGATGCCGTTGTTGTCAAAATCCCAATAGCCCTTAATATAGCCGCCGGGAATGGCTTCTTCGCCAAAAATAAAAGTATCTTCCAAATTCAGCGGGTCAATGATCCGGCGGCGGAGTTCGTTGCCGTAGCCGTTGCCCGTTACCGCCTCAATAATCGACCCGGCCAGAATGTAGTTGGTGTTGGAATACTGCCACGACTCCCCCGGCCCGAACAGCGGCTCTACTCCCTCCAGAAAGCCGATCAATTGTTCCGGCTCCCACTGCTGCAAAAACAAGGTGGGGTTACTGCTGGCCTGAATCACAAATTGATCCAGATAATCGGCGATGCCGCTGGTGTGGTTGAGCAGTTGCCGAACGGTAAGGGCGCTGGCGTTGGGGATGACATCGGTGAAGGTAGGGGGGAGCCAGTCCGTCAGCGTATCTTCTAACGAAAGCTGACCCTCTTCTACCAGTTGCAGGATCGCTGTAGCAATAAAGGTTTTGGTGATGCTGCCCGCCTCAAAACGGTCATCCGGCTGCAGCGGCGTGTTGTTGGCAAGATCAGAAACGCCGCTGGCTCCAAACCAGTCGCCATCGGGACTGAGGATGGCAACGGCGGCTCCAGGCACTTCGGGGGCACGGGTCACGTCGAGGGCGGTTTCGAGGTCGGCGATGAGGGTGTCGGGGAGCATAGGGGGAGGGGGTGGATGGGTGGATGAGTGGATGGGTGAAAACTCTGAGATCCCAGGGTTTACCCAAAACCCTGGGATCTGGTTAGGGGCTAACCTACCGCTTCGTGTATGGGTTCCGATCAGGCAAACACAGAACTGTTGAGGCCAGTGACGCCCTGGACGACGCCGAGTAGCTCGTTGCTGTTGGTCAGGACTAGGGTGTCGTTACCCAACTCGAATGTCTTGATGCCGTCAGGGGTCAATCCACCCAGCTTGATCTGGTCGGTGTCAACCTCAAAGTCGGTGATGGTGTCAACGCCTTGAGCTAGAGCAAAAACGAACTGATCAGCCCCAGCGCCGCCGGTGTAGGTGTCGTCACCGAGGAGACCATCCAACAGGTCATCGCTATCCGTACCCGTTAGTTCATCGTTACCGTCGGTGCCTGTGCCAGGGCCATTGGGATCGCCGCTGGCAAGCGAGACCAGGGCATCTAACCTGGCATCGCCAACATCGACTCCCGCCAGGTCGACCATGCCGAGGGCGTTTGCCAGCTCAGGTGCCAGTAGCAGATCCGTACCGCTGATTTCTAGCTCATCGCCAGAAACGGCAGCGGCACTGGGGGCACTGAGGTCAAACAGAATCTCCAAACCCAGGGGATCTTCGAGGGTGTCAGCCACAAAGAAGCCACTGGCCGTTTCAGAAACCCGGTTTGGATCAAAGCCGATGGAGAACTCGCCAATGGTGGCTTCAGCTCCGCCTAACCCAAGGGTGATGGTGCCAGAATGCGCGATCGCGCCGCTGAGAGGCGTGAAAGGCGGTGCCGAGAAGCTAAAGTCAGTATCCTCGGTGATGGCGAAACCGACCTGGAAGGCTTCCGAGAAGGGTTCTGCATCACTATCGGTACCGACCAGGGTCAGCCCCGCCGCTGTCTCTAGCAGCGGCAGATCCAGGAAGACGCTGGTGACGCCTGACTCGACCTCGAAGATAGACGTTTCGCCGCCGCCATTGTCGGCTGACAGACTAGCCTCTAGGCGGTAAGGACCGGGCTCGAAACGACCGGGGAAGGTCCAGCCGCTGCCGCTACCGGCCATATTGGGGTCGTAGAAATCATTACCCAGGGTGCTGACGCCAGCATAGTAAGTACCAGCTTCGGCAGCGGTGAACTGAATGTAGGAGTCGCCGTTGGCCTGGAAGACTTCATCGGGTGCACCATCGTTATCGCTGATGGCGACTTCGTTACCATTCGCATCAAAGATCCGCAGCACTGAATCCATCAGCGAGCCTGCGACCCCTGCATCTCCGGTCCCCCCCGCATCAATATCGATGGTGAGGGTTTGACCAGCTTCGAGTTCGAAGGCGTACATATCGACATCTTCGGAGGCGTCGATCAGGTTGCGGGTGGCGCGGGTGGTGCCAATTTCGCCCTCCACAACCACGGCGGCACCGTCGGCAGGGAGCGCGATCGCTTCGGCAGCGGCAAGGGTGTCGTTAAACTCCGTTTCCATCAGTGCCATGTCATCACCGTCGCCGTTATCGTCGCCGCCATCATCGTCCGGCAAGGGCACCGAGTTGGGATTATCAGCAATAGTGAGACTGACGGCATCGGCATTAGGGGCGATCGCATACCCTACCCCCGGCTGCACCGTAAAGGTCAGCTCCTCGATGCCTTCTAGCGCTACCGCTGGGTCAATATCGGGAATGGTGGTCTCATCGAAGGCCGACAGGGTAATGCTGGCGGTCTGTTCCGTGATGCGGAAGTAGAAACCGCTAGAGCTGAAGTTAGGTGCAGGAATGGAGCCATCGGTAATTTCCGCGTTCAGCACGTCGAACTCACCCAGGGCGGCCCGCACCCCGCTGTCGACATAGACCAGCACGCCTTCGGCGGGGGGAGCCTCGCTTAGATTAAAGGTGAGGGTGGTTTGGTTGCCTTCCGACTCGACCAGGGCGGTTTCGCTAAGGGAGAGACTAACTTCAGGAACCGTGGGTAGGGCTGGCACTTCTGCCAAAGTATCGTAGACCGTGGTGGAGAAGGTATCCTCACCCACGCTATAACCCGCTCCGGGTTGCAGCGTAAAGGCGAGAGGCGCAGACCCGTCGGTAGCGGGCTCCTCCAGGTTGGCCACGTTCAGGTTGGCGATCGCATTCCGCTCAGTGAGCAATAGCCGCAGGCCAACAGGCGCACCATTTTCGTCGTAGGCCGCCCCCAAAACCTCAGCTCCGGGACTAAATAGTCCCCCGGTCTCAAAGATACTGCTCAGATCCGTGTCACTGGTCAGCACCACCTCCAGACCCGCTTCGGGAATAGTGCCGTTTACGGTCAGCCCCAAGGTGAGAATGGAGGCCCCATCGTCGATGGACTGCACCAGGGCATTCGCCAGCAGGTTATCGTCACCATCGTAGGTGCCGGGGGTGGCCGAGAGAGAAACGGTGGGGCCTTCGCCGCTGCTCGGTTCGGGCACAAAGGGTTCGGGCACAATCTCCTGGTTGAGCAGCAGGTTCAGGCTGTACTCGCCACTGCTGCGTCCGGCACCGCTCCCTGTCACATTGGGGTCGTAAGGGTCATTTTCGCCAGGGTCGAAGAAGTCAAACTCACCGTTAGGGAAGCTGCTGACGCCGACATAGTAAGTACCCGCCGTCTCAGCGGTGTATTCCAGATAGGAGTCGGTACCAGCGGCAAACAACTCATCGGGAGCAAAGTCGTCATCGCTTTGAGCCAGAGCGTTGCCGTCAGCGTCGAATAGTCGCAATACCGGATCGAGATCGGAGCCAAGTTGGTCAGCGTCGACATCGAGGCGTATGGTATCGCCAGCAGCGAGCTCGAAAGAATACAGGTCGACGTCTTCGGTCTGGTCAACTTCACGGTTGTTCCGGAAGTTGAAGGCGATCGCGCCATCCACCGATACCAGAGGATTGTTGGCACTCAGGCCCGTCAATACAGCGGTCGCTAAGGTGTCGTTCGACTCAGTATCCGTAACCGGGGGAGCTGGTACTTGATCAGCCGTATCCACGATTCTAAAGCTGCCCGCCCCGCCATCTGGACCAATTTGATAACCTTCGCCCTCTAGGACCGTAAAGGCAATTTCTTCCAGCCCTTCGGCAACGCCATCATCGACAACCGGGAGGGAAACGGTGGCCGATTTGCCAAAGATTGTGAGATCAAAGCCACCGGGGCGAATGGCCGAAATACCGCCATTCTCAACCTGTAGATTAAAGAGATCAAACTCAGGTAGGCCCTCAGCTTCAACGGTGATCGTCAGCGGACCCTCTTGGGGTGGGGCACTCAAGTCAAAGGTATAAGTGGCTAATGTGCCCTCGGATTCAACCAAGACATCTTCGGAGGCGGCAACACTGACCTGCACCAGCGAACTCCGACCCTCACGCAGGAGAACCGTGGCCTCCCCAGCTCCCTCAGTGATGGTATAACCCGCTAGCGGCTGTAACGCTACAGTCACGTCTTCGATGCCTTCAATCTCTTCATCAACGGCAGCTTGCAGCGTGATGCTGGCAGTGGGTTCCGTAATTTTGAAGTAGAACCCTCCCGCACTGCCATCAGGGGACGGGAAGACACCGCCTGTCACCCCAGCATTCAATAGGTCGAAGTCACCCAAGCCTGCCCGCTCGCCTGTGCTGACGTAGGTGATGATGCCTTCGGGGGGAATCTCGCCCGTCACGGTGAAGTTCAGGGTGACAGCGCCGCTGCCTTCAGACAGGGGAGTGGTGCGATCGATGCCGATGGCAATTTCTGGAATGACGGTGGGTTCCGGCACCTGATCCAGGGTGTCGTAAACCGTGATGCTAGCGCTGTCGGTCGAGGGGGTGTAATTTTCCCCCGCCGCAACCGCGAAATTCACTTCATGAGGACCTTCAGCCTCTAAGCCCAGACCGTTGGCAAAATTGATCACGGTGTTGAAGGCATCCATGCGGACCTGAATGCCGGTGGCATTGCCGTTAGCATCATAGATGGCACCCAGCACTTCACCCCCGAAGGTAGTCGGGACAAAGTTAGAACCCTCAAAGAATTCCGTCAGGTCAGCCAAATCAGTGGTGATATTGACGATCAGACCCTCTGCCGGAATCGGGGCATCCGATTGCAGCGCTAAACTCAGTACGGGTGTCCCTTCGGGAGGATTTTTAACCAGATTGGGAGTGAGTAGATCACTACCGTCAAAGACGCCACCAATCACGCCGACCGAAATGACCGGGGGCGTTTCTTCGATGGTCAGTGTGACGGCACTAGCGTCGGGGTTGACGGCATACAGCTCACCGTTTTCCAGGCTAAAGTCAAAGCTTTCGACCCCCTCTCCTAGACCATCTTTGAAGATAGGCAGGGTGATCGTCGCCTGATTTTCAACCAGCGTGACGATAAAGCCGCTGGCGTCGGTATTGGGACCGGGAGAACCCTCGATGCCAGTGGTTTCTAGCTCACTGACGGCAAACTCACCCAAAGCTCCGGCACTGGGGCTGGTAACGAAGACCTGCAGGCCACCTTCAGGAATATCGCCCTCGACGTTGAATGTAACTGTGAGCAGTTCGCCCTCCGCGATCGCGGTGCGATCGGTAGACAAACTAATGACCGGAGTAGTGGCGTCAACAATGCCCTCGGGACTGTCTTGTAGCGTCAGAGTGACCGGGGCAGCGCTGTCAGCGATCGCATACCCGTCTCCAGCCTGCAGCGTGAAGACGATGTTTTCGGCCATCTCCGCCAGAGCATCATCAAAGATTTCCAGCTCAAAGGAAGCGGTGTTTGCCGTCAATACCAGGTCGAGCACGTCGAAATTGGGCGGCATGAGCCGACTGATGACGCGCCCTCCGTCAATTCCTATCACGTTGCCGCCTAAGAAAGCGACACTATCAAAGCTGCCGGTATCGGGGTTGATGCTGGGACGACTGGCGTTGGCCAGATCAAAGAACCACTTGCTGTCATCGGCATCCACGCCGAGGGCAATGGACAGACCGCCCTCGGGAATGTCGCCAGTCACCGTAAAGCTAAAAGTGACTACGGTATTTTCAGATTCCGTCAGGGTCGTGACATCGGTCGTGAAATTCACCACAGGAGCCTCACCGCCGCCGCCACCATTGGTCGCATCAGCAATGTTAAGGGTGACGCTACCGGCATTGGGATCAACCTCATAGCCCTCGCCATCAATCACTTCAAAAGTGAAGGACTCATTGGCTTCATCCTCATCAGCCCCATCGTCCAACACGGGCAGAGTGATGGATGCAGTTGGTTGGGTTAGCGTCACGAAGAAACCGCTATCCCCATCTGCCGGAGTGGGGAACTCAGCAATCCCCTCGCTCAATACCGCGTTGAAGACATCAAACTCAGTCAAACTTCTAAGCCCGTTTTGGGTACTGTTGACGTCGTTGATCAGCACGGTCAGCCCACCTTCGGGGATCTCACCATCTACGGTGAAGCTAAGGGTGATGCTTTCACCTTCCACAGAATTCGCTTTATCCAGGGCGATGCCGACCATAGGACCAGCCGCAGATGGTTCATCTGAGACGGTAAGTGTCACACTGCCAGCATCGGGATCAACCTCGTACAGTTCGCCATTGGCCAGGCTGAAGGTAATGTCGAGGGGATCCTCTGCCAGAATGTCATCAAACACATTTAGGGAAATTGTTGCTGTAGGCTCAACCAGGGTGACAAAGAAGCTGCTGCCGCCGCCATCGCCGACGCTGGGCAGTCCTTCGATGCCAGTAGTGGTGATGTTGCCCAAGTCAGCCAAGTCGAACTGGCCCAGGGAACCAGAGACATCACTTTGAACCAACACCTGTACCCCTTCTGGAGGGATATCGCCATCGACTGTGAAGGTGACAGTGAGGGGATCGCCCTCCGCCAGATTGGTTTCAGATACCGAAAGACCGACAGTGGGACCAACCCCAGGGCCACCATTGTCGTCATTAATCGTCAGCAAAGTAGAGTTTTGAACCGGGTCTACGGTATAGCCGTTACCTTCTGCCAATTGGAAGTCAAAGGTCTGAGCCCCTTCTTCCAGGAGGTCGTTGATAATAGGCAGCACGAAGGAGGCATTGGGGGAAGAAAGGAGAATCTGCAGGCGACCCGTTGCTTCGTCAAAGCCAACAATTTCGGAGTCGATAAACTGAACCTCACGATCAGCAGCAAATTGTTCGGTGAAGGTGATGACATCGTTCTCGCCTAGGGTATCGAAGTTAACGACAATGCCCTCTTCCGGAAACTCACCCGTCACGGTCCACTGCCACACTACCTGGACATCAGCAGTTTCTTCGGAAACGGTGTTGGGGATAGCTTCAAAGCTCACCACCGGCAGCTCTCCGGAGGGGGGCTCAGTGGGCGGTTCCGTGGGCGGCTCGGTGCTGGCAGCACCTACGTTAAATGCCAGAGTGTAATCGCTATTCGCCCCCAACTGCTGCAGGGCAAAGGTGTAGGTACCGCTGGGTAGAGGGCTGTCGAAGCCGATCGCTCCAGTGCCGTTACCAATGTTGTTCAGAATGTCGGTGCTGGCTTGACCCTGGCCAAACAAGGTATAGCCCAGAAGGTTGCCTGTGTTAGCACTTTCGTCTAAGGGTTCGGTGAAGGTAGTGCCCTCTTGAACACCAATGAAGCTGGTGTCACTGCCAGCGGAGTAGGACTCTAGGTCCAGGGAGTCTAGCTGAAATCCTTCGGGCACAGTGACGGTGACATATTCTTGATCACCGCCGCCCGTGGTAGCGGAGAGCCGAGTGGTGCCTTCTGCGAGGGGCAACTCCAACGGGCTGTTTGGGTTGTCGGAAATATCGCCACTCACCGCTTCGTCGTAACCAGCGGCAGGCGGCTCTGTCGGAGGTTCGAGCGTGGTCGGCAGTTGGCTGACATCATCCGCAAAGAGCACGGTGCTGCTGGCGGCATTGGGGTCAATTGTGTAGTCATCAACCCCGGTGATGCTGCTCTGGTCTTCAGTTGCAATTTGATCTGCCGTTAGTAAAGAGAAAGTGGCCTCTACCAGACTGTCGAAGGTCTCCGGCAGGAAGGTGTCGGGTTCAGGATTGTCAAAAATGTCAAGAGTCACCGTGGCGAAGGTCGCCCCTTCAGTGATTTCGACGGCCAGCCCAGAGTTATCAAAGTTTGTTTGAGTCGCAAACAGGTTAAGGTTTTCGGTCTGGGGATTGGCGATCGCCCCCGGCAGATCCAAACGGTTAAGAATCTGCTCAACATCGCTGTCGATATAGATCTTGAGACCACCCGCAGGGGCAGGCTCGTCTAAATCGAACCGGAGAGTAAGCGATGTGCCCTGGTCTTCAACCAGGGCGTTGAGGTCACCGTCGAAATTGGTAGAGGTGCTTAGACTAACTTGAACCATGGGGACGTTGCTCCAATGAGTCGTGGTGAGGATGCCTACTGGGGACTAAGAAGGGCAATAGCCGATATCGCAGCCCATCCCATAGGCATCAGGTGTTTTGTGCAGAAGCTGAATGGGAAAAATGCCCCTGGCGCACCGCCGATATCTCCACTAGAAACCAGCAAGAGCGCTTGGCGATCGCGTCAGGGTGAATAGCTGTGGTTGAGCAATGGCAACGCGACGTCTCGCACCAAAGCTCATTTGGAAATTTCAAGACAGACCCGCTCAGCATCAAAATCCGACTCCACCGTCGATTTATGAATATCGCGACAGCAGATAGAAGGTTTGATGCTCAAAGAAGCCTCGGTTTGATCAGCTAAGTAATGAGATTTACTCTCAATAGTTCACAGTGATAGTACCACTCAATTTTGGTTTTGGGATAGCAAGCTTGATGCGCTAATGTGGTTTTCTATACAAATTCCTAGAGGGATTTGACTTGGCGAAGGCTATGTTTTGTAACAGATTTGACTCTTTTCGTTCTTCAATCATCCGCCTCATCAGCATTTCACCGATCCCTCCTCTGAGAGAAAAAAGGAACCTAGTGGAATGTTTATTCAAATAAGTTATCAGTGAACCATTTCTTATTGAATTTATTTCTCGATAAGCGATCGGCTTTCAACAGAGCAATGTCATCCAACTTTTGCAAAAAATGCAAATCTAGAGAGGGGGTTTTGGGTTTTGGGTTTTGGGTTTTGGGGTTTAGGTTTAGGGTTTTGGGGTTTAGGGTTTGCCAGTACCCAGTACCCAGTACCCAGTACCCAGTACCCAGTACCCAGTACCCAGTACCCAGTACCCAGTACCCAAACTTTGAATCCCTCCACCCTCCACCCCTCCACTCCCCTACTGGTCAACCAAACTGCTCTCCAGCGAATGATCGGGCAAGATCGTTTCTACTGATCGCAGCGTCCGAAAGCCATAGCCCCCCAGACCGACTAGCAGCATTAGCACTGCCATCAGGGTGTAGAGCAGGGCGATGCCTGCGCCCTCTCCAGTGCCGATCAGCGGACCAAAGATGGGGGCGAGTCGGCCCTCGGGTTGCATCGCGGGCTCGAAGACGAAATCAGCGAGGGGACCCGCGAGGAGGGGGGCGATCGCGCCAATCCCTAAACCAATCATCTGATCGGCGGCGAGGACGCGCCCTTGCAGAGGGGGCGGTACCTTGGCGTACCAAATCGCATTGCTAGAGCTGTAGTAGAGGGGAATCAGCAGCGTAGCGGCAAAGTGGGCCGGAATCCACACCCAGGCAGTTTGGCCGAGACCCAGCGCGATTTTGCAGAAGCCTGTGCCCGCAAAGCCCAGCAGCATCCCGTGAATGCGCCGCTTAAAGCCGCCTTTCCAGCTCACCATGAGCGCCCCCAGCACGCCTCCCACCCCGGCAGCGGTGGTCACCGCTCCGAGTACCTGTTCTTCGCCGCCCGATCGCGCCAAAATCATCGGGTTGTACAGTGCTTTGCCGATATCGCTAGGCAAAGCAAAGCAGGAAAAGGCCAGCACCAGCGCCAGCAGACCGGGTTTGCTGAAAATGTAGCGAAAGCCAAAGGTCAAGTTTGACCAGTCAACAAGAGGTGTCGTTGCCTCAGTATCGTCGGAGCTCGGAGAGGGAATATCTGATGCTAGCAAGATGAAGAAGGCGACCAGAAACGTGGTCAGGTCAATCAGAATGATGCCCTGTAAGCCAATGACGGGGTACAGACTGCCTGCCAAAATGGGGGAAAAGATGGCACCACTATAGTTCACTGCCGCCACCATGCTCTCAGCGCGGGTGTAATCTCGTTGTGAGACGAGCAGGGCAATAGAGGTGGAGTAGGCCAGGGTTTGAATTTGGCCAAAGCAGCCGTAGACCGCTACAGCAGTGTAGAGATGCCAGATTTGCAGGCGATCGCCCCAGTACAGTAGAGCGATCGCCAGGGTGCAAAGCATCGCCACGATGTCTCCCAAAATCATCAACTGCTTGCGGGGAAAGCGATCGACGATGATGCCCGCTAGCGGCGTCACAATAATACGGGGGAGTTGCGAGAAAAACGTTACTAGCGCCAAGCTAGTCGCCGAGCCCGTCACATCCCAGACCCAAAAGATCAGAGCAAAGACGGTCATGTAGCTGCCAATGGTGGAAACCAGTTGTCCCACCCAGATGCGGATGAATCTTTGCACGCGTTAAAACTCCCAACCGATGGTGCCAAAGATGGTGAAGGGTGCTCCGGGCGTTACCCGAAACTGATCCCTTGCCCCCTCAAAATATCGGACATCAAATAGGTTTTGAAAATTGAGCTGGGCTCGAAACTGATCACGGCGATAGAAGATAGATGCGTCAGTCCGTACATAGCTGGGAATAGTAAACGGGGTCCGCAGGTCACCATTGCGATCGCCGATAAAATAAACCCCGACACCAGCCCCTAACCCAGCAAAATCGCCCTCTTGAATTTCGTATGATGTCCACAGACTAGCCGCATGTTCAGGCACATTGAGTAATCCGGTGCCTGCTTCAAACTCGTTAGCGCTCGTAACGCGAGCATTGGTGTAGGCGTAGTTGGCAATGATATTCCAACCTGGGGCCAGCTCTCCCGCAATGTCTAACTCTACGCCGTCGCTGGCTTGCTCCCCCACCTGCACCTGAAAGCCGGGATTGGCTGAGTCTTGGGTCAACACATTGGTTCGGCGCAGCCGATAAAATGCCAGCGTCGCTGAAAGGCGGCCATCCAGCGCATCCGCCTTCATACCCACTTCAATTTGGTTGCCTCGCTCCGGTGCAAACACTTCTCCAGATTCCGACTGACCCAGCGTTGGATTAAAGGATTCGGTATAGCTGGCGTAAATCGAAAAATTTTCAATTGGTTTATAGACAATGCCAACGCGAGGAGTAAAAGCCGTATCAAAGGTTTCAATCGGCAAAGGATTCGTTAGATTTGCGTCGTCCCTAAAAAACTGATCGGCGAAATCGACCCGCCCGCCCAACAAGACAATCAAATTATCCGACAAGTTGAGTTGAGATTGGCCATACAGACCAATTGTGCTGCGGCGAGTAAAGCTGTCTGAACGAACGGCTCGGACAAAGTCAGGATTGTTCTCTGGAAAGAATCGTCTGGGATCGTAGTTGGGCTCAAACACATTGAACTGTTCGACATCTGGGTCGAAAGCAGGCAGGAATTGCCGCGAGATTAACCGGTCCTCTTGGGTTTCCTGAAACCACTCTACGCCCAATAGCAAGGTCTGGTCGATGCCAGCAATTTCAAAATCTCCGACGACATTCGTATTGAGTGTGTAGGCCTCACGATTGCTGGGGTTGTCAAGATAAATTCGATTTAGCTGACTGAAATTAAGTCGTCCGCCTTGCTGGACAAAGCTCACGGGAGCGACAAAACTGTCTTGAGCCGTGTTTTGAAAAGACCCTAAGAACTCGTTCCTGACTTGCCAGTTGTCGTTAATTTGATGATCTAATCGATAACTGATGCGAGAAATATTGCTCTCCGCTCGACTAATATCCGGTTCACCCGTGTTAGTGCGAATATCCAGGGTGCCAGCTTGAGCGATATCCGCTTCCGAGAAAGCTCCCCCAGCCAGGAATCGATCCGCCAGCGTATTATTTTCGATGCCGATCGCAGAAATCGCCGGTAGTCCCGCCGAAGAAGCTCGAACCTGATTGTAAAGATACTCAACATCAATGATTAGGCTTGTGCGCTCGGTATCCAGGACTTGCAAGGTCGGAGCAAAAAAGAAAAACTCGCTATTTTCAAAATCAACAAAGCTGCCTCGGTTCTCATAGGCCAAATTAGCGCGATAGGCGGCTGTCTCAGTCAGCGGCCCGGTGAAATCCAGGGCCGTTCCATAAACGGAATAGTTACCCGCGGTCAATTCAGCCTCGTAACGAGGGTCGCGGAGGGGCACCTCAGTCACCAGGTTGATGGTGCCGCCCAAATTTCCGGCTCCAAATAAAACCGATGCTGGCCCTTTTAGCACTTCAATGCGCTCGATGTTAGTGATGCCAGAGCCCAGGCGGAGCGTATCGTCCCGTAGACCATTCCGTAGAATGTTATCAGTTTCGAAGCCGCGAATAATGGGGGTGGTAGCGCGGGAGCCACTAGCGGTTCGCCCCGCACTGACGCCGCTGGCATTCCGCAAGGCCTCCCCCAAACTATCGGTCCCCTGATCCTCCAGAACGGCTTCGGGAATCACTTGGATGCCCTGGGGAACGTCCAGAATGTCGGTATTGGTGCGAGTGCCGACGCTAGCATCAGGTACCTGGTACCGAGGGAGAGGTTCGGCGGCCACAATAATGCGCAGGGTATTGCCAAACTCCAGGTCTTCGGCATCGGTTGATTCGCCGGGAGGAGTCGTGGCGATGTCCAGAATGAGGGCATCGGCGGCGCGTTCCAGGTAGGCGTTGGGGGCAGTTTCGGCAGCGGCGACAATTGTCATCTGCACAGTGTCGTCAGTGGTCTCCGCGATCGCGATGGAGGCGACCGAGGGCACCGGGTTATCCTGCTGAAAGCCATCACCGGGTAATGCTAGTTGAGCCCCGACGATATCCACCCGCAGGGTGTTTTGCTCCTGCACCTGAAAAATCTCGGGCACTGTGGGGTCAGCGGTGACCAAAACGACCTGCAGGCCGTCCTCAATGGGTATGAACTGAATTTGGGTAATCTGCGTCACCGGAGTCGCCTGGCTTTCCTGAACCTCCGGCACGTCCTGACTGTCCTGCGGCGCTTCGACACCTTGATCATCGGGCGTTTCTGGGATGCCTTCACCCGCTTGCGGCACTTCTACGTCTTGATTGTCCGGAGCCTCCAGGACATCCTGATGGCTTTGAGGAGGCTCGTTATCTTGACCGTCTTGAGGTTCTGGAGTGTCTTGGTTGGCTTGAATGATTTCGGTATCGGCAGCGGTTTGGGCCAAGCTGGGCGAAACCAACACCAAGGGAATACTCGCCGCGATCGCCAAGCGCATTAATCCATTAATGTGACGCATTCAAATCCTTACGGTTACAAACGACTGTCCTCAGCAGACCAGCGGCAAGCAGCATTCTACAGTTTATTGAGAATCGAAATCAATTATCAGCAATGGAAAGGGGCGAATAGTGGGGTTGAGGGACCCGGTCCCCGATTTAACGAATTTCCACAACGTTGCAGGGGAGTACAGGGACTGGGTCCCTTGAGAGGTGCTAACCGGAGCACCCAAATTTTGCTCACGGTTGACGTTCATCGCTCGCCGCTTCCGGCTGCGACTCGACCGAAGCCTCAGGCGTGGGGACGGGCTGAACAGGCTCGGCGGTAGGTTGAGGCTCAGGGCTGTCTTGGGGAGTTGGCGGCTCGGCGGCATCGGCATCGTCGCTCGGGACTGGCTCATCCGGTACCGACTCTTGCCCCTCAGCTGGGGCAGGACTCTCCCCACCAGCCTCTTCCTCTAAACGGGAAGGGGTTTCTTCAGCTTCAGCCGGAGTCATTTCCCCGTCGGTATCAGCCTCCTCGGCCTCTTCAGGATTGTTCAGCTCCTCATCAGTGGGCGATTCGGGAGCAGAGTCTTCAAAGGGTTGAGGAGAATCGGGGGGCATCTCGTCTAAAGTTTCTTCAGGCTCCGCCTCCGGCTCGGCTTCAGGTTCGGCTTCAGGCTCGGAGGCTTCAGTCGGGCTAGGTTCGGGTATCGCCTCAGTTTCTGGGGCAGGGGATGGAGTCGCCCCCGTAGCGGCGGGATCAATCGGTACGATGGACTGCTGCACAGGTAGTTCAATTACTTCTCGCTCCCCGGCGGTTTGCGCGGCCTCGAACTGCTCCGAACCTTCAATCACAAAGGTCACCTCAACCGAAACCTGACCGCCTAAACCGTAGGGATCGTCAAACCGCCAATTGGCCCGCGCTTCTGCTAGCGCCGCCTGGTCAAACGCAGTATTACCGCTAGAGCGCTCTAGCGCCGCTTCGACAACATTGCCATTTTCATCAAAAATGACGTTGATGATCGGTTGCCCCTGGATGTTTTCGCGCCGCTCCGAAAGCGGATAGTCGGGAGCAGAACAGGGATTACAGGCCACGCGCCGGGCCGCCGGAGGACGGGCACGGGCTACTTCCTGTACAGGCTGACGCTCTACAACGGGGGGAGGTTCAGGGGCCTGCTGCACATTGGGCGGACCCACAGGCTCGGTGGGATCACCTTCGATGCTGCCATCGCCACTGACGAGGCCAATGGTATCGGCCTCTCCCGCTACCCCCTCGCCCCCTTCTACCCCCGTTTCGGTCGCGATTGCAGACTCCGTCGGCACCGTCTCAATCGAATCTGCCGTAGGCGGCGTCGGAATCACCGATTCCGAGGTTCTCAGCGGCGGCCCAGACTCCTCTGGAGCCGGGGCAGCGGGTTCATTCTCAGG
>Ga0081535_100305_pt1 | contig 39504 bp, 29 predicted proteins | sample HotLakmasection3_FD_71020 | JGI IMG/M metagenome (GOLD analysis project Ga0081535, IMG submission 71020) | Hypersaline microbial mat communities from Hot Lake, Washington, USA - Section #3 (SPADES assembly) (version 2) | ecosystem: Environmental > Aquatic > Non-marine Saline and Alkaline >... | reverse complement strand
TTTTGGCAAAAAGCTGTGATCGATTCGTGGTTACTAACTGAACCAGAACTAATAGAAGAAGGATTAGAAGAGTTAGTCAACATGTTCGTTCTGTAGATGTCCCTTGCGGTTTACATCTCAATTCTATTCAGCCAAAAGAACAGAATAATCGGAAAAGCTAACCAACTTTTTCGTATGGATATGTCAATATCCTCATCAGTAGTGGTATCACCCCTCAATGGAGATTTTACTGAGAGCACTTCAGTGTTTTTCAGCAATGATCTCCGTAAAAGGGCTGAGGAAATCAGCAACCGGCCAGTATCCTCGTAACAAACTTTCACGCAATGCAGCGTAAAAGGCCGCGATCGCAACCTTGAAGAAACTTACTCAACCGCTCAAAGCCTTGGCTACACTGCATTTTTAAGCCTACGCAGGCAGGCTACCTGGTGGTTTTGGTCAAAAAATCAGAATTCGGTACTTTTATGGATCACAAAGGGTTCATCACCCGTAAAATCACGGTCATGCCGGAATAGTAGATTCACGGAGTGAGCGTTAAGTAATTTACCGGAGATACGGAGTCATGTCCGCAATTGAGACCACCCCAAGTAGCCTCTATCACAACAACTGCCTCTCAGGGGGGTAGCTTCACGGTAGTCATTGAGGTCAGCCAGCAAGAGGCGTTAGTTGACGTTATGAAGGACTTCAGTGGGCTTTACGGTGTTTTCGTACGGTTTCACGAATTGGGGTTGCCGAATCCAGGAATGAATCGGTTCAGCTGATAGACTCTGCCAGCCCCTTAAATCCCCCAATGGTGGGGGACTTCAGAGATCGATTTCCCCAGAACTGAGGAGCCGGGGGGCAAAATCATATCGCTATTCAGCAACGCCACTGCTAGCAAAGTAAACACCCGTAACGTCGGGGTGAGCATTACTTAACGGTTGCGGGTAAGGCTATGAGCAAAATGCTCAATCGGCCCACTCAGGGGCATGAATTGCCGGCGATGGCTTGAGGTGGGCAATGGCCGGGGAATGAAGCTGTGAGATATCAGCTATCAAACTGGGTTCGCTGTGACCACAGCTACGACCTTGATTATGGATGAAACCTGCAAATCACCGATGACGATAGCTTGGGGTAACCAAGGGAACGCGATCGCAAAGCCGTTGTGCCTGTAGACCCAACATCAGTTCAGTCTCTTTAAATTTTGCAGTTCTCTTTTGCGTCTGAAAAAAGACTGTGTTGTGGGAATCTGCCGACCGAAGTAAGCGCTGATACTGCAACTTCGACTGATGGACAAAGCACACAACAGGATTATAGCGATCGCCGAGCTGATAGATAAACGCTCCAGCTAACCTTTAAGCAAAAACTGAGCAGTGACCCAGACAAATCAAAATCTCGACTTAGAACATCCAAGCAAACTACACTTTTCTACGACGACGGAATCCGGTTTTTCCCGTGTTTAGTGTGGGAATCACCAAATCCCAAGTTCTCTTGATGCGGATAAAACAGACCTACATAGGGGCTAGAGACTTACTGTTCTTGCATCAATCTCAGGTAATTTTGGCGAAGTTGGGCGTGGCTTTCGGTAATGCGTTCTGAAAGGTGCTTTTCAACCTGACAAAGTTCCTGCCAGAAATTTGCCGAGCGCTGGGTAGTGACATACTCACGCCAAAGCATTTGCAACATTGCCGCCGCTTGGGGGTCACCTTCGCGGACCGTCTCCAGGACTTCGTTAAAGGTGGCGTGGGCTTTTTCGTGAGAGGCACCGTCTTGCGCCAAATCGATGGCGGTTTCCAGTGCTTTTACCGGGGATTGAGACAGGGGCTTATTCATCATTTTTTCTCTGGACAACTAAAAACAAGCTTAAAACCGAAATGCTTGAGGGCTTCTTATACAATCGTTAACAGAGTATACAGATTGACATCCTTCTTATCTATGGGCAAGAACCGTATTCTTTCCGGCATCCAACCGACGGGCAACCTGCACTTAGGCAATTATCTAGGGGCGATCCGCAATTGGGTCGCGCTGCAAGAGGAATACGACAGCTTCTTGTTCATGGCGGATTTGCACGCGATCACGGTGCCCCACGATCCTAAGGTGCTGGCCGAAAACACTTACCAAGTGGCGGCCATGTATCTGGCCTGTGGCATTGACCCGCAAAGGTCGACCATTTTTGTGCAGTCGCACATTTCGGCCCACAGCGAGTTGGCGTGGCTATTTAACTGCGTGACGCCGCTAAATTGGCTGGAGCGGATGATTCAGTTCAAAGAGAAGGCGGTGAAGCAAGGCGAAAACGTGACGGTGGGGCTGTTTGACTATCCGGTGTTGCAGGCTGCCGACATTTTGCTGTATGAGCCGGATCTGGTGCCCGTGGGGGAAGATCAGAAGCAGCATGTCGAGTTAACTCGGGATATTGTCAATCGTTTCAACTTTTTGTATGGCAGTGAGGAGCAGCCGGTGATTAAAGTGCCGGAGCCGATGATTCAAACGGCGGGGGCACGGGTCATGAGCCTGACGGATGGGACGAAGAAAATGTCGAAATCGGATCCGTCAGAAATGAGCCGCATTGATCTGATCGATCCGCCCGAGGTGATTCAGAAGAAAATTAAGCGGTGTAAAAGTGATCCGGTGCGGGGGTTAGAGTTTGACAATGGCGATCGCCCCGAATGCCACAATCTCTTGACGCTTTACATGATTTTGTCGGGACAGACGAAAGCAGCGGTGGCGGCAGAATGTGCCGATATGGGTTGGGGGCAATTTAAGCCGCTGTTAGCGGAGACGATGGTGGCAGCGCTGCGGCCCATTCAAGAGAAGTACCACGGGTTGATGGCCGATCGCCCCTATCTGGAATCAATTTTGCGCGAGGGGCGGGAAAAGGCTGAGGCGATCGCCCTGACCACCCTGCACAAGGCCAAGACGGCTTTAGGGTATTCTCACCCCCTGTAACGCCAAGACCCATCAGCAATTCTCAGTATGGCTTTGCCGTCTTAGGAATGGGAATTTAATTAAGTGTGGACAGCCGTCTCGGCTGTCCAAGAGCAGGCAAGATGCCTGCCCGACAAGACTTGGATTTCATAAAATCCTGATTCCTTAGTCAATCCGCTCAAGCTGAGCTGGTCGTTCACGCAGTGGCTCCCTGAGAGAGCAAGTCTGTTCTCCCGTTCGGCAAGCTCAGGGCGAACGGCAAACTTTCCAACACGAGAATTGCTGAAAGCCGATTGGGCCATGGGCTATTGTCAGGAGTCACAAGATATACTGACGAAACTACCTGTGTTCATTTGATGGTTAAATTGCTAACAATTTGAAATTTTTCTTGACTCAGTTTGATGCCTCCGATTAATTCTCCCGTTCCTCCGATATCCTCTGAATCGCACTTCCAGCAAGCGGCTCAAGCGGGTGACTTTTTGGTGACGGCGGAAGTCATGCCGCCCAAAGGGGGAGACGTGAGCCATATGGTGCAGATGGCGCAAACGCTGCGGGGGCGAGTACATGCGGTGAACATTACCGACGGTAGCCGCGCGGTCATGCGGATGTCGTCCATGGCGGCGGCGGCGGTGTTGCGGCAGCAGGGCATCGAACCGATTTGTCAGATGGCCTGTCGCGATCGCAACCGCATCGCTCTTCAAGCTGATTTGTTAGGAGCTTACGCCCTGGGCATTCGCAACATTCTCGCGTTGACAGGCGATCCGGTGAAGGCCGGTGATCATAAAGAAGCGCGATCGGTCTTTGATTTGGAGTCGGTGCGGTTGCTACAACTCATCCGTCAACTCAATCACGGTTTTGATGCTTGCGATCGCCCCCTGCCCGATCAGCCCGTGCAACTATTTGCCGGGGCGGCGATCGATCCGCAGTGTCGCAGTTGGTCCGGGCTGCAACGCCGCTTTGCGAAAAAGATTGAGGCGGGAGCGCAGTTTTTCCAGAGTCAGCTCATTGATGATTTTGAGCGGCTAGAAAAGTTTATGGATCAAATTGCGGTGGGGTGCGATCGCCCCGTTCTGGCGGGCATCTTTTTGCTGAAGTCGGCGAAAAATGCCCAGTTCATTAACCGCAATGTGCCGGGGGTGAACATTCCTGAGCACATCATCCAGCGGCTAGCAGAGGCCAAGGAACCCCTGCGGGAAGGGATGAAAATTGCCGCTGAGCAGGTGCAAGCCGCGCAAGATCTCTGTCAGGGCGTACACATGATGGCGATCCGCCGGGAAGATTTGATTCCCGAGATCCTCGATTTGGCAGGCATCAGTTCAATCCAGGCAGCGCCCTCAGTGCCCGAATGTGAACCGGCAGAATTAGCTTGACGCGAGAATTCGTCAAGTGCGATCGCGATCGCACTTGACGAATTCTGGCACCTGATTCCCCCTTGACTCGCGTTCTCGTTCCTCTGCCAAGTGGCTACGACTCTTCTTCAATGATCCTGTGCAGTCGATCAAGTGATGCTCGGTATGATGAGGGTGATCTAGAGGATGATTGGCATGGTGAGCGATCGCAAAGCAGCATTTATCCAGGCGTACCGCAATCTGAACTTGTTCCCGCTGTCAGAAGCCAACGAGATTGAGCAGTTTCAGGTCAAGTACGGCCAAAAAGTGCTACGCACTTTGCACGATGCGATCATTGCCTCCGAAGTCAACGGCAAGCTAATTTTTACAGGACATCGCGGCTGTGGTAAATCGACTCTCCTGGTGCAGCTAGCAGGTCAGATGCGGAACGAGGGTTTTTATGTCGCCCGCTTTTCCATTGCTGACATGGTCGAGATGTCGGATGTGAACCACATCAATATTCTGTATGCGATCGCGCTGAAACTGCTGAGTCAAGCGACCAAGCGACAAATGCCGATTGCTGAAGGCACGAAGAACGCTCTGGTCAATTGGTTTACCCAAACCAAGTCGCGAGAATACACCGACCAGCTCAAACAGGAGTTAATTCTTGGGGTGGACTTCTACGGTCTATTCAGCGGCAAACTCCAGAAAGAAGGAGCATTTCGAGAGATCATTCGTGAAACCTATGAGCGCCGCGTTTCGGACCTGTCGGAACAAATCAACCGCATCGCTACGACCATCCAAACGACCACGGGTAAGGAAGTTCTGGTCATCATTGATGATCTGGACAAGCTGGACTTAGATGTGGTGCGGCCCATTTTTCAAGACAATATCAAGGCGCTATTTTCGCCCGGAATCCGCGTCATCTTTACGATTCCGGTGGCGGTGATTCGCGATCCTCGCCTGGTGGCGACGCTGGAATCTGATAGCCGAATCATCATGTTGCCGGTTACGAAATTCTATCGCCGTGAAGATGTGCATAAAGCGCATGCGACTCCGATTGAGGCGAATGTGGCAACCCTGGAACACTTGCTAGAAAAACGCATTCCTGAGGAGCTGATTGAGCCGGAGATGAAACGACAAATTGTATTGCTCAGCGGTGGGGTGCTGCGAGAATTGGTGCGCCTCGGCCAAGAGTGTTGCCGCATCTGTATGTCGGAGATTGACCCAGACCAAGAAGACCAGAGGGTCAAAATCAATGCTGATATTTTGCAAGAAGCAGTCAAGTCGTTGCGTAATCAGTTTGCCCGTACCCTGGGCAGCAATCTGTTTGACTTGCTGAAAACCACTTACGAAAACCTGGCCCCGCCGAATGCGAAAAGCAGCGAGTTTCTCGATCTGTTGCACTCGCTCTATGTGTTGGAATATGAGAACGACGACCTGTGGTACGACTTGCATCCACTCGTAACTGACATTTTGCGTCGTCGGCAATTGCTTGAGCCCCCGCTTTGAGGGTGATCACCCAACCTATGCCCCCGACTGATTTAGAAACCACGAACCGCCGTGAACTCAGAAAGCTGGAGTTGTCGATTGAAGCGCAACCACAGAGCTTGGGGCTGCTGCTAGCGATTTGCGATGACCGCAACCTGCAAGCGCAACTCATTGAGCAATATGAGGCAGAACTGCGAGATGCGGGCATCGCGACCTATCGCACGCGGCTGAGTCACAACCGCCCCAGCCTGAAAGCGGCCCTGCTGGAACTGGTGGAACAGGAACCCGCCCTGCAAACCGGCGACCCGGCGGTGGTGACGGTGTTGAATGCGGGGGAACTGCTAGGGGTGCGGCTGACGGCGGAAAAGTCGGAGCAGGAGCAGTTTTTCTTTTCGCTGCAGTGGACGCGGGAGTCGCTGCGGCAATTCAACTTTCCGATTGTGCTGTGGCTGCCGGACGAGGTGGCGACCCGGCTGGCCCAGCAAGCCCCCGACTTTTGGAGTTGGCGCAGCGGCGTCTTTGAGTTTTTTGCCGCTCCAAATACTGTTCATGTCATTCGCGCTGACGGGTTACAGACGTCGCCGATGAGAATAACTGAGACCACCGTCTCGACTGACACTGACAGCCAAATTCCCATTACTGACTTAGAGCAACAGATTGCCACTCTCACCAAGCTCTCGCCGGATTCGCCACTGCTGATCACCCTGCACAATATCCTAGGTGAGGCGTATGAACGTCAGCATCACTATCAGGATGCGCTAATGCAGTATGAGCAAGCTCTGAAAAAGGCTGAAGCCCATGAGGACAAAACCGGACAAGCTCGCTCACTACGCAATATAGGGGATGCATTGCAGGATTTTGGACGTCTGGACCAAGCGGTGCTCTATTATCAGCGGGCTTTAGTCCTCGATCAAACACTTCAAGACTGGGATGGCCAAGCTGCAACCTTAAATCAGTTGGGAAATACTTACTGTTTGCTAGGCCAGCATTCACGGGCAATTGACTATTATCAGCAGTCGCTAGAAACTGCCCGTAAAATTGGCACTCTTCAGGGTAAAGCAAATGTTCTCGGTAACTTGGGCAGTGTTTACTTTTCCTTGGGCCAGCATCAGCAGGCTATCAACTTTTATCAGCAATCCTTGGAAATCGCTCGCAAGATGGAAAATCGCCAGATCGAAGCGAATGCTCTTGGCAACTTGGGTAATGCTTACTGTTTGCTAGGCCAGCATTCACAGGCGATCGATTTTTATCGGCAATCGCTAGAAATTGACCGCGAGATTAAAAATCTTCGAGGAGAAGCAGCTTCGCTGAACAACTTAGGTTGGCTTTATCGTTTGCTAGGGCAGTATCCAAAAGCTATTGACCTTTTTCAACAAACCTTAGAAGTCGCTCGCAAGATTGGGGACAATCGAAGCGAAGCTTATCCGTTACTCAACAAAGCATTAGTACTTGAAAAACTCGGAGATATATCAGGTGCGAGATCGCATTACGAAGCTGCTGAAGCCATCTTCAATGATTTAGGTCTTCAAGACTTGGCTGAGCAATGTGAGAAAGCAATTCAGGCGTTGAATGACTAATCAAATCAGTATCGAAATTCCCGCGAGACTTCTGTCGGGCTTTGTCCATGATGGTGACTTGTCAGGAAGATCGAATGCCTAAAATTTGAGATTTTTCAGATGTCAGTCCGATCCAGAATGCATTACTCATGGGCGATCTCGACTCAACCTTACTGACCTGATGCGCCTTTGAGGTTGAGCGCATGGGAGATCACCTTCATTCAACATTCGTTTACAATTCTTCCAAAATTCGCTTCAAGGCTGTCTTGAGCAGCGGCAAATCTAACTGAACCGTCTGCCATACCGTTTCCACATCCACTCGGAAATACTCATGAATGACGGCATTCCGCATCCCGCGAATCTGATGCCACGGGGTTGCTGAGTCAGCTTCCTCCAACTCATTGATAGCGCTTGCCACCGCCTCCCCAATCACAGCCAAACTGTATAGCACGGCCCGTAATGCCTGCGGATTGTGAGCAAACGTCTCAGCGCTCAAGCCTGTAACGGCTTCCTCCACCACGGCAATCTCCGCAAGCATATCTCGCACCCGCAGTTCCAACTCCCTAGACGGCACGAATCGCCTCCTTCAGCACCGTCTCCCGCAGGTGAGGCCGCAACGAACTCGGCGTCCCCACATCTACCGAGCAGCCCAACAGGTCTTCTAAATAAGCCTGCAATGCCAGTAACGTAAACAATCCGACCGGGCGATCGAACTCGACTAAAAAATCCACATCACTGTCTGGGGTGGCCTCATCTCGCGCCACTGAGCCAAACAAAAACAGTGCTTTAACTGCAAATTCATCAAGGTGATCTTTATGAGCAGCTAATTTATCTAGAACCTGTTGCTTGTTCATCCAGTCAGCTCCCACAGCCAAGCCAGCAAACTATTGAGAATTAAGCAGACCATATTATTATCGCAGCGAGCGTTACGGGGAGTGTGATCGCTCTCTACTTCATTCATCCCCAAATTCTCTGATTGCCGATTTTTTTTCAGTCGCGATTGAGTAGTAATCTGGGATGGCGCATCCCTTATTTAGCCCTGATTAGACCTTTATGCAAGCGTCTTCGCAATCCAAACGATCGCAGCTTGGGCGATCGCTGATCCCCTACCTCTTCCTCGCCCCCGCGTTGACGGTGCTGGGGCTGACGGTGTTTTGGCCCGCCATCCAAGCGTTGTATCTGAGCTTTACCAGCTACGGCTTTGACGTGACCCAGCCGCCGCTGTGGATTGGGCTGGACAATTTTCGGGAGTTGCTGGGCGATCGCACTTTTTGGATCACGGTCAAAAATACGCTGCTGTATCTGATTGGGGTGGTGCCGCTGCTAGCGATTTTGCCATTGCTGCTGGCGATCTTGGTGAATCAAAAGCTGCGGGGGATTCGCTGGTTTCGCGTGGCGTACTACACGCCGGTGGTGATTTCGATGGTGGTGGCGGGCATCGCCTGGCGCTGGCTTTATGCGGAAAACGGCTTTTTCAACCAGATCTTGATGGGGCTGGGGCTGACGGAGAGCGGTATTCCCTGGTTAACGAGTCCGGCGCTGGCGCTGCCCAGCGTGATGGTGGTGACCATCTGGAAGGGGTTGGGCTACTACATGGTGATTTATCTAGCGGGGCTGCAGACGATTCCCCCAGATTTGTATGAGGCGGCAGCGATCGAAGGTTCGGACGGGTGGCGCAAGCATTGGGACATTACGTTTCCCTTAATGCGGCCCTATATCTTTCTGGTGACGGTGATTTCGGCGATCGCCGCCACCAAAGTTTTTGAAGAAATCTACATCATGACCCAGGGTGGCCCGCTCAACAGTTCTAAGACCATCGTTTATTACGTGTATGAGCTGGCCTTTCAAGAACTGGAGTTGAGCTACGCCTGCACCGTGGGGTTGGCGCTGTTCTTAGTGATTTTGGCGCTGTCGATTTTGCGGCTGCTGAGCGATCGCTCCGAAGTGATTTAAGCGGTCGTCGCCTGGCTGCTGACGTCCGTGCGCGAGCCACCGATCCATTCCCCCAGCATTCATTGACTGCGCCTGGCTTCCTGATGCAGGGCGATCGCCGACATCCCCGCTACGGTCGTGGCAAATTGCCCTGATGCATTGACGGCAATGACGCGATCGCAGCCGCCCGTAGTCTCAGCGCTGACAACTTCGCAGTAATCGCCAGCGGGCAACTGCGTTTGAAAGGTGCGGGTCAGAGCGGTGTCTGCGCGGTTGATCACCACAAAGCCGCGATCGCCCCGACCAAACGCGATCTGATTGCGCCCATCACTCCACCAGTCGGTGACCTCCGGCACCGCTTGCGTTGCCGCGCGAAATTGCACCATTGCCGTGACCGCCGGCTGCCGATGTTCACAAACCCACTCGCCACCACAGCCAAGCGTATCCGGTTCATAAACTGTGCGAGTTCGGCCATCAGCGGTCGACGGCGGCCCTTGTTCCGAGTCGTCAAAGGCGTAGCTTGACATAATGCGGGGTTGGCCATAAGGATGGGCCAGCATAAACACCATCGCCAGGGTATGGAGCTGCCCGTGGTGATAGGACACGTAGTTGCCGCCGCCGCCGTGGCCCCGCTGTTTGTCGTGATTGTCGATAAATACGACCGCTTGGTCACTCGGTACTAGATGAGCCGTGGTGGTGAAGTCTCTCAGGCCAGCGAGGGTGCGATCGCCCACATTCAAAAAGGCTTCTCCGACCATGCGGCCATATTCAAAGTCAATGACATCTCCGAGGGCGTAATAGTCCTGCTTTTTGATCGCCTCAGTGCCGGGGTCGATCACTTCTTGATAAATGAAGGGATCAGGCTCAATGCGATCGCGCACCTGGCTCAAAATCGCCGCCAGGTCTTCGCTGCGCATATGTTTGGCCGCATCAATGCGAAAGCCCGTAATGCCCAAACTAGCCAAATCGGCCAGATAATCGGCCAGTTGAGACTGTACCCGAGGCGAGGCCGTGTCGAGATCGGGTAAGCTGACCAATTCACATTGAGTAACCTGCTCCGCATCTTGGTAATTGGTAATGGGCTGACGGCAAGCATTGAAATCTTTGGGTTCATACAACCCCGGATAATCGTACCGGCTAAATTTAGTTCCCGCTGATCCAGGCGCTGAGTCAATCGCCGCCATGTGGTTGATGACGGCATCGGCGTATACCTCCACCCCAACCGCCCGACACCGCTGCACCATGTCAATGAGCTGAGCGCGATCGCCGCTGCGGCTGATGAGTTGATAACTCACGGGTTGATATCGCTGCCACCAGGGAAAGCCGCGATCGGGCACAATCACATGCTCCTGCGGGGGCGAAATTTGCACCGCCTGATACCCCTGTGGCCCTAAAACCGCTTCACATTCTTGGGCGATATCATCCCAGGTCCACTCAAACAAGTGCACCATGACGGCTGACTCCGACGAAGCCTGATGCACAGCGGGAATGAAGCCCTTCTCCGCCAGTAAGGCGCGACTGCTTAGCCACATCACGCCCGCCGACAACACACCCACCGCTAAGGCAAAATTCCACGCTCCTTGGCGGCCTGATTGTGGATGATTCCCCATGAGATTAGCTCCCGATGCTTTTACCTCGCACTGAAGATGCCCCAAAGCTCAGAACAACTACAGTTGCTCAGCGAGAATTCCTTAAGTTGTGGGCGCAAGCCATGAGTGTGCACAACAGAGGGATAAAAGTTCGTGAAGAGGTCGTAATAAAAACGCTTTAACACCCCAAAAGCGGTGAAAAAGGATTTCTCTGGGAGAATAACATTAAGTCGCCGATCCAGAGGCTCCGCCCCCTGCATATCAATATTTTTTGTTTATGAGAGTCAAAACACCTCCCTGCATTCATCTGGCACAGAAGCTCCGCAAAGTTCTCTTCGCCTTCCGCATCATGAATAATAAATATGAAAAAGCCCCGCAGTGAGCGATCGCACGGCAGGGTATCTTGTCAGCTGATCGCCCAGTCAACCCGCGATATCAGGACCCGCGATATCAGGAATTGAGGGACCGGGGATGGGGGCGAAAATTGAGAAAGGGGCTAAGCAACAACATGCCGGGAAAGAAGGCAAACGTCAGTCCATAAAGGACAAATCGCTCTACCGAGCTCATCGTGTACCACTTGGCCTTGAGATAAAACAAGATAGCTGCCGGAATCACTAACAAATAAGTGACTGCCAACCCACCGTACAAGCCCAGACTGATTAGAGTGTCAACAGACAGGGGCAAATTATCTAACATGCGATTCTCCAGTGAATGATCTCGGGAGGCCAGGTCCTTACCCCACAGCAGCAGCGGGATACTTCCGTAAACATATTCTAAGGGCAAGGCGAATCCTTGTAGAAAGATGATCGATATTGGAGTTTCATCTGTAATATAGATATTCCTGAGGTGTCTTTCACATTCTCAGGTTAAGGGGGCGTGGCGGAATGGTAGACGCTACGGACTTAGAAAACTGAGCCTCAGTGGAGAAATCGGCTGAGTGTAAGCTCTCAAACTCAGGGAAACCTAAATCCCATTTGTCGCGTGGCCACCAGCGCCCGATGCAGTGAGGACATGGCAATCCTGAGCCAAGCTAACTCAATCGTGTCGGCTAACCGCAGACATACAATGATGGGTTGGAAGGTGCAGAGGCCCGACGGGAGCTACCCTAACGCTAGCGGCGAGGGTAAAGGGAGGGTCCAATTCTCAAAGCCAACGGCGTGCTAAACAGCGCCCTGGCAGCAGCGAAAGCTGCGGGAGGATGAAAATCCGTTGACCGTTAAGGTCGTGAGGGTTCAAGTCCCTCCGCCCCCATTCATTGAAAAAAGTAGCCTCAAATAATAACGTTATTAGGGGATCATCCGTAGATCCCGTAAGTCTACGCTGACTATCTTCTGGGTGCCACATCTACAGCGATCGCATGTCTCTCAGTAGGATTAAGGGTTTATGAGAATATAGTCCGCTCCTCTATCCAGCAAGTACACATGTCACTTAAGGAATGAGGATCAAATAACAGCCAAATGGTTAGGGCAGGCATCTTGCCTGCCTGGGGACAGCCGAGACGGCTATCCCAACTTATTCAATTCTCATTCCTAAGCGATCGGCAGGGTCAAAATCTTTGATCATCTGGCCGAAGTTTTTGGTGGCTTGGGGCGATTGCTCTTCATCTGCTCTTCATCTGCTCTTCGTCTAGAGGTTGACGACCAGGCGGGCGGTTCTCAAGTTTTTGGTAGTCGGCAGTGATTTCAAGCGGAATTTGCTGAGTTCCTAGTGAAGAGTAGGATACATAGTCACTCCGTGGGATTCACTGAACTCAACCAGATCTCTTTTAAGAATCAACCACTGGTAAGATTGCGCACTTAAGTGACTCGTGTAACAATCAGCACGTGTCAACACATGTCTATTGAGCTCTGTGTCGCCGAAGCCTCTAGAGATTTAGATACTTTTATGGCAAGGGTTAAAACTTCCGTGGTGGATCATAGTCAAAATCCAGATCCTCGGCGCTATCCAAGGTCGCAGATGACCCCAAGAGCAGCTCAGGAAACAATTTTCAGCTTCTTGCTGAGTATTGTTAAAGAATGGGAAGCAGAAGAGGTTCTCAATCAATTTCGACAACTTTTCTTTGAGTATGGAGAAACGGCAAGTGACGAAGTTTCTTCCGCAATTTACGTTCTACTCTTTACGAATGATGAAATCGAATTTTACAACACTCTAAAACGCTCATGCTACATTCTCATCAATAACTGGGAAGTGGCACGGCGTTATAAATCTATTCAAGCACTTGTGGATTTATTTGATGATGCGAATCTAACTCGGTATACGGTTTCGCCAACCCTTAAAAGATTGAGAACTTGGATACTCAATTTTATTGAGAGTAGCGATTTTCAAGAATTAAAACTATTTGTTTCAAGGTTTACTGGGGTTGATTCTCCTTGGACGTCACGATATACCTCTTATTTGCTGGTTCAACAATATGTGAATACGGATAATCCTGTTGAACAACGGGAGGCGGCCAGAGCGCTCTCACGTAAGCTGAAAGACCAGTACAAAATGGACCTGGCAATGTATACTGCCCATTCGCAAAACTACTTGGCCGGGGAGGCGCAAAAGCTCAAAAATCCGACGATTCTCGGGGATGGAGCCCTGAGACTGATTAAAGCGATCGTGGCTCGAAAAGGCGAGTATAGCTATAAAAGCTTGGCAAATCTTTTTTTAGAGCAGGTCAAAGATCTGGATTATAAAAGTTTTAAGAAAAGTTTGGTTGAGTATTTGACTTACTCGGTGCGGCAACCAGAAGTTGTGAGAACTCTGCGACAGCATCTTGGCCAAAAGCTTGACAAACTATATGTTGAGCACGATCGCGATCCCAACGATTATTCATTGCAGTTAAGAACCTGTAATCGAGTGATTGATTCTTTGATGACTGAGGATCAGCGGTCCCCCTCGCCGCTATTCACTCTATTGCTTTCCCAAAGCAGTTCCATCTTATTGGCAGTTTTGTTGCTGAAGATCGTTTTAATCTCGAAAAGTTCACATCACTACTTAGAAGCTCGCATTGCGGACTTAATTCGATACTATGAACAATTTCCCAGGGAGCAATGTAACTGGGTAATCAATTTTTTAGAGGTTTTTCAAGTTACTTTTGCAATTCACACTGAGAACATTGAGTTCAATCTGATTTCGCCTAACGACTCAGCCAGCGGGAGTCTTAGTTATCAGCAGCGAGAATGGACACCGGAAGAAATCGAAGCGTGTCGGATCTTTTCTCGGATGGTTTCTGCAACTGATGACTTACCGGATGATAAGCCTGAGTCATGAGCAAAATTCTGTCAGGGTTTATTAAATTGGCTGATTTAGAGGAACTGGTAAAGTAGGAAGGCGCAATTAACTGTCAGCCGATGGAGGTTGCGGTTGCGGCACTAAACCCCACACCCGCAGAGGTTACGTTATCGCTGATCCATCCTAATCATTGAATTAGCCCACCCCCTTAGGAATGAGGATCATTTAACTCCAAATGGTTAGGGCAGGCATCTTGCCTGCTTGGGGACAGCCGCGACGGCTATCCCAACTTATTCCATTCTCATTCCTTAGCATTCACGATCCTTGAGACTGGCACGGGGCTCAGCGTCTGGAGACGGCGCATTACCGACGAAAGGAGGCATCACCAAGGAAGAGAACCGTCCTAACAACTGGCACACATGGGGTGAATAGTTGAAGTCGCCCCCTCTATCTTGAGCAGTAGCAGCCCACTTCACCCTTATACGTAATTTGCAAGATGACTGTCGTACCTGTTCCGGTTTTGCTGATCCACGGCATTGATGACACGATCGCCATTTTTGACCCCCTCAAAAGTTATCTCAGCGATCGCGGTTGGCCTGCGGTTCATGCACTCAATCTGCAACCGAATAACGGCAATATCGGGCTAGAAAAGCTGGCCGAACAAGTTTGCGATTATATCGAACATCATCTTGCTGATCATGCTCAGATTGACGTCGTTGGGTTCAGCATGGGGGGCATCGTAGGGCGTTACTACATTCAGCGTCTGGGGGGACTGCAGCGGGTGCGTCGCTTTGTCACCCTCTCATCGCCTCACAACGGCACTTGGACCGCGTATCTGCGAACTAATGTCGGGGCGATGCAGATGCGCCCAAATAGTGATTTTTTGCAGGATTTGAACAACACGGTTGAGGAACTGGCACAAGTGGAGTTCACGTCAGTGTGGACGCCCTATGACCTGATGATTGTGCCGACCGAGAGTTCTCGGTTGCCGGTGGGTACCATGCGACAACTGCCGGTACTGGCTCATCCGTTTATGGTCAGCGATGAGCGATCGCTGACCACCGTGGCTGAGTTGCTGGGCGATCGCTCGATGTCGCCACTCATTTGATCCAGAGGATGGCGAGCCCCTCAGCGCCCGAGTGAAATGGGGGAATAAGGCAGTATCCAGTCAAGCATGGTCCTTGACGCATTAATCAGGGATAGCGCAAAACCCATCAGTGAGCCCTCTAGAAGATTGTTCAGCTTAAGGGGTTACGTTGCAGACAATCCGGGGCTATAATGACCAAGCTAGTTGATTAAGATACTCCTTGGAAGCGTGGCTGAGCGGTTGAAAGCGCCTCCCTGCTAAGGAGGTAGGGGGGGTAACCTCCCTCGAGGGTTCGAATCCCTCCGCTTCCGTTCTTTTGTAGCCTTGACTAGCCGCCTGATCGCAGGCTGTCAATTTTGCGTACAAACAGGTCACTCAAGATTGTGATCACTCGGCGCTCTCGCAACTTAATGTTGGCCGTGACTGACATGCCTGACTGCAGCGGCAATGTATCGCCGAGCTGTTGGGCATCCAATTCAATTTCGGTCGGGAAGCGATAGTAGGGGTTGACATCGTCGGGGGGAAGCGCATCCGAACCGATGCGTTTCACGGTGCCCTCAACGTCACCAAACTCGCTGAAAGGGAAGGAATCGATGCGGACATCGACCTTTAGGGGTTCTTCACGGCTTTGAAACTGCTGGGTGACAAACCCAATATCCCGGTTGGTGATAAAGACACGGGCCACCAGGGTGTCATTAGGCACAATTTCCAAAATGGGCTCGGTCGCATTGGCGACATAACCGGGTTGATTGGCCTTCAGGTTAAATACCTGACCATCGAGGGGGGCGCGTAGCTCTTGGTTGGCCAGGGCATATTCGAGCTGACTAATCTGCCCTGTGATTTCTTCGAGTTGCTTTTCGTTGTCGACGATGACCTTGGTCAACTGGCTGTCGATGTTGGCAACCTGATTGTCATTGGCCGCAATCCGTTCAAGCAATTCTTCCCTTGATACCACGGAGGTACGGCGCAATTCTTCTCCGGCCTGGTCGATCGCTAACCTGAGTCGTTGCTGTTCTTCTTGCAGGCTGTTGACTTCGGTTTGCCGGTTGTTGACTTCTTGCTGCTGGCGCAGTCCCTGCAATTCAGAGATGCCGCCTTGCTCTAACAGGGGCTCGATGCGATCGTAAATTTCCTGTTCCACATCCAAAGCTTGAATCGCGTTGGCGAGTTCGGTACTGACCTGCTCTAACTGCTGGGTTAGCTGGTCGATTTCGAGACGGTTGATTTCCAGTTGAGAATTGAGGCCACCGAGGGAAGTTGCCACCCGTTCTCGCTGGGGGGAAGAGAGGCTGGTGGAATCGATATCGCCGCGCAGGATCGCTCGGTATAGCTCGTTTTCTTCGATCAGGGCGATGCGGTTGCTAGTGAGGCGGGCGATTTCGGGCGATACGGTGGTGGGTGCGCCTTCGACCTCTGGGGCCGGGCTGAGTTGCGAGCGGTAGTATTCGTTTTCTTCGACCAGGCGACCGCGGACATCTTGCAACGATTGCAACTGCGCCTGCGTCGCCTTCGGATCGAGGGTGACCAGCACATCGCCCTGTTCGACGCTTTCGCCTTCGGTCACGTTAATTGTTGCGACTACGCCGCCGACGGGAGCCTGCACCGGCTGCACCACGCCCTGGGGCTCTAGTTTGCCCTGCGCCGGAATGGCTTCTTCAATTTTGGCGAGGCAGGCCCAGGCCACCGTGCTCACGGTGACGCCGACAATCCCCCACACGACGTATCGTGCCCAACGTGGTGACTGCCGCAAAATGACGGACCGTTCAAAGCCGGGGTCAGGTGATGCGTGGGGCGACTGCGGCGGCGGTAGCTGATGACCATTGGGCGAGCCCCCGTTAGCACTATGGCCATTTTGTAGCTGACCATTAGAGGTGATGCGCGATGATCCAGAAGTCATGGTGTGTCCTCGCAGTAAATCTGGGGCAGGGATGAAGCGTGAAAATACAGTTAATTAAGCGGCTAAACGAGGGGCCTAGCCCCATTATTCAGGGGTATGGATCTGTTGCTGATAGAGGGTGTAGTAGCGGCCCTTGAGCGCCATGAGTTCCGCGTGGGTGCCCTGTTCGACGGCTGCGCCCCGATCCATTACCAGAATAGTGTCGGAATCTTGAATTGTGCTCAAGCGGTGGGTAATAAAGAACACCGTGCGACCACTGGCCCAGGCTTTGAGATTGGTGCAAACCTGCTTCTCGGTGTCATAATCCAGCGCACTGGTCGCCTCATCCAAGATGAGAAGACGGGGATTGTGAAGAATTGTGCGGGCGATCGCGATCCGCTGCCGTTGCCCTCCAGACAAAGACGCCCCCCGTTCGCCGACACGGGTGTTGTAGCCCAGGGGCAAATCCATGATGAAGTCGTGGGCATTGGCGATTTGGGCCGCTTCGATAATCGCCTCAGTGTCCGCCTCGGGGCGGGTGAGGGAGATATTTTCCTGAATGCTGCCTTCAAACAGCAGACTATCTTGCGGCACGATGCCGACCTGTTGCCGCAGGGAATAGAGTTCAACTTTGCTGATGTCGTACTTGTCGATCAAGATGCGACCCGACTCGACTTCGTAAAGGCGAGGCAGCAGCTTCATCAAAGTACTCTTACCGGAACCGCTCTGGCCCACGACGCCAACAAATTGTCCGGCGGGAAACTCCAGATTGACGTTGACCAACTGCAGCGGACCAGACGGCGCAAACCGGAAGGCCACATTTTCGTAGCAGACGGTGCCCCGAATGTCGGGCATCTGAATCTGGTTGCGCCCCTGTTCCTCAGCCTCGCAGGGATGATCGAGAATGTCGCTCAAGCGTTCCAAAGACAGGGCGGTTTCCTGGAAGTTTTGCCAGAGCTGGGCCAGACGCAAGATCGGGGCGGTCACGTAGCCGGAAATAATGCGGAAGGCAATCAACTGACCCAAACTCAGTTCGCCCTGGAGGACCAGATACGCCCCGACCCAAAGCACCAGCAGCGCCGAGAGCTTGTTTAAAAAGTTGCTGGCGGCCCCGGCAGTCGTCGAGGTCAGCACTGTGTCAAAACCAGCACTGACGTAACTGGCATAGCGCTCTTGCCACTGCCAGCGGGTGCGCAGTTCGATATTTTGCGCCTTGACCGTTTGAATGCCCGATAACGCTTCCACCAGAAAGGATTGGGTGGAGGCGTTGCGTTCGGCTTTGACCCGCAGTTGCTTGCGGACGACGGGCGCGACCAGCACCGTGAGGAATACGAACAGGGGAATCGTCGCCAGGGCTACCAGGGTCAGCAGCCAGCTGTAAATGAACATGACGACGATGTAGAGCACAGAGAAGACCGCATCCAGCACGACGGTCAGTGCCGTCCCCGTGAGGAATTTGCGGATGTTTTCCAGCTCGTTGACCCGGCTCGACAGTTCTCCCACCGGACGCTTGTCAAAATAGCGCAGGGGTAAGCGCAGCAAATGGTCGATAATTTCGGACCCCAGGGCCATGTCGATGCGGTTGGTCGTATCGACGAACAGGTACGTGCGCAGGGCGGTGAGGATGGCTTCAAAGACGGCGATCACCAGCAGGAACACGCCGAGGACTTGCAGGGTATCGGTGCTGTTTTGGACGATCACCTTGTCGATGATCACCTGCACCATCAACGGATTAGCCAAGCCAAACAGCTGCACGAAGAAGGAGGCGATCAGCACCTCGACCAAGACCCAGCGATATTTCTTCAGTGAGGGAAGAAACCAGCTCAGGCCAAAGCGTTCCTGGGGGGTTTCGCGGGTCTTTTCCAGGAGTAGAATTTCGCCTTCGCCGCCCCAGGTTTCCTCAAATTCGATGGGCGATCGCTGAATCAGCCCCTGGTCGGGCACTGCCAATATGCGGGCTTTGGCGTTAGTTTCGTAAAGAACGGCGTAGCCTTCTTGCCAGCTGATCAGGGCGGGGGTGGGCAGGCGGCTGATGGCACTGGCGGGCACTTTGGTCATCTGGGTGCGCAGGCCCATGAATTCCGCCACTTTGCCCGCTAAGGGGAGGGAAAGCTGCCCCAAACGGGCACTCTGGTTGGTCAAAATGCGGCGAATGATGTCCCGACGAAAGGGCATGCCAAAATACTGGCTGACCATTTCCATGCAGGCCAACATGCCTTCGATGTCGCCTCTGCCGCGCACAAAAGGGTAATCGGTCGCGGAACCGGTGGCGTCGGGTTCCGGTTCTGGCAGGTGCTCGGGCGCGTAGGGGATCGCTGATGATGACTCGGCCACAGCCACGGCGAGCGAAGCGTCATGAGGGACCACCGGCGGTAGCACTGGCATGACGTCAGGCAAATCAGGTAAGCCAACCAGTCGCGCTCCTTGGGGACTGATCACATCCAATTCGTTCCCGGCCCATTCCAGATTGAGGCGGCTGCCCATGGGCTGGTTGATGACGGTGCCGCTGCTGACGAACCAGGTATAGTGACCTTCGCGGTCAAGATTGACGGGGCGCTTGCCGTAGGGCAGGTAGCGCACTACTCCGGCTTGCTGGGCGCGTTTGGCAAGGTGGGCCAGGTCGCCCGCATCTTCGGCCTGATCGTTGACCTGACGGGCTAGCAGGTCGAAAACCTCCGCCAGGTAGAGGCTGTCGCGGATGGCGGCAGCAAACTCCGGATGGGCATCCATGATCTGCTGAAACGTCGCGATGGAAAATTGGAAGCCAATGACTTCAGAGGAGGCGATCGCCGTTTCGCAGGGCTGACCGCGCAACATGCCGACCACCCCCAGCAACGCCCCCTCCCCCAGCAACCGCAGGGTCACGGGTTTGTCGGTGCGGGGGTCTTCGCCCAAGAGGCGGGCTTGACCTTCGGTGATGAGGACCAGTTGCGGCAGGGCCTCGGGCCGCACGATGGGTTGGCCGATGCGGTAGCGCAGCAGTTGACCGCTCTGGGTCAGGTTGGCGATCGCCGAACCGGGCAAGCGGTCAAAGGGGGCCATGCCAGAAAGTGTGCGTTGCAGGGATTGAGAAGTTACCGTCATACCCTTGCTATCAATAGGTTTGCTATGGGGGTTGAAATATCTAGCATTAAAGACTGCCCAGACAAGGCAAATTTGTAACCGACCAAAGAATAAAGCTTAAACATTAAACTTTGGCATTAAAGCGGGCAGGTGCCGTTCACTGCAAAGCCCTCACATCCAAGATGAGGCGACAAGCTCCTGCAACCTCAGCCGGTGTCAGTAAAATCTCCATCAGTTTAGTGCAAGACTTTTGATTTCTCGGGGCCACGCCTGGGAAATTCGCTAAATGTAAACTTTTGCTGGTTGCCCGCCCGGTTTGGTCCCGATCGCGGTGGTTGAGAATGCGGGCGAGGGGATGACGGCAGGGGCGATCGCCCCCCTGGAGACGTGCTTCGGTGGCTGATCGGGCAATAATGTGGGTGAAATGACGCCCTAATTAAAGGGCAGGCAGTATCCTTAGGGGCAACCTTGCACCAGGCAAGGGGCATCGGCTTGAGAGGAGAATCGTTGGTGGAGAGTGTGCAACCAGCTCATGTGGTTTTGCAGGTCGTCGATAAGTCGATGAGACCGACCGATCGCGATCTCGCCGTGCAAACCTTTTGGGATGATTTGACCCAGTTGGAACTCACCGATGCCAACGACATCACCCCCCTGCGAGATCTGCGTCAGGACAATACCCTCTACGGTTTAGACGTCCGTATCCCGCGTCCGGAGGAGCTACACATTTGGTGGCAAGATATCAGCGATCGCCTCGCCACCAACCCCGCCACCATTCGCCTGACCTGCACGCTGAACCACCTGCGGGTGCAAATTCAGACCGCCTCGCCTGAGGAAGTTCTCGGTTTTGTGCCCCTGGTCGACATGATTTTGCCCGCCCGCCAGATTTATCAGGCCCGCGCCGAAACCTATGCCTCCCGCGAAGGTGAATTTTCCCCCGTGGAGCAGGAAAATCTAGAGCTGCTGTGTTATCAGCTCAATTTGGATCCGGAAGTCGCTGAATACATTAAAGAACGCGCCCTCGGCCCCTATCGCGATCGCCAGACCAAACTCGACAAATATCGCGAAGTGCTCAACGCCGAACTGGATCGGCAACTGCTCCCGATGAGTGACACCGACAAGGCAGAGTTACAACGGCAGTACGCCACTTCGGGCGTTTCCCCCTTGAGTGCCACGACCCAGGCAGAGCTCAAGCGGCTGTATGAGGCCCTCGGGCTCGCGCAAACCGATGTCGCAGCCATTCAGGAGGCCGAGATTAAAGCCCGGCTGCCAGTGGAGGAAGTAGCGGCGGCAGACGATGCTAAAGCCGAAGCCGAAGCCAAAACTCAGGAGGAGTCGGCCCAACAGCAGGCGGCTAGGCAGCAAAACTTTGCCGAGCAGTACCGTCAGGAATTTGCCGGGGCGATCGCGCGATCGCTCTTTCCCAGTGAGTTCGATCGCGGGCGGTTAGAGCAAGCCCGGCGCACCTGGCAACTTGATCGAGAACTGGTGCGGGCGATCGAGCGCGAAACCACCGATGAGCGCTATGGTCCCATCGACTCTGCCCTGGGGCTCGACTACTCTCGCTTGCGCTATTTGCTCTGGCTCAACCAGTGGGACGCCGCCGACCAGGAAACCGAGCGGCTCGTGCTCTCGGGCCTCAGCCGCGATATGCGCCCCCTATCAGAAGACGCCATTTTGCACTTCAACCGCTACTGTGTGGACGTGCAAACGCTGGATCAACTGTGGTCACGCCATAGTCAAGGCAAGTTTGGCTTTGCCGCCCAATATCAGATCTATGTCCAAGAAGAGCGCCAGGTGGAGGATTTTCTCAAAGCGGTGGCCTGGGTCGAGGGCGTTGGCATCGGCACAGCCAATTTTCAACTCCGGGGCAAAGCTTATCGCCATCTGCAATTTAACCTGCAGGCCCCCGAAGGGCATTTGCCCACCTGGCGTTGGGCCGCCAATAGCCTCGAAGGTGACTATGCCCTGAACACTGAGATTGTGCAAAAGATCTTTTACGAGTTAATTGAAAAATGTTTGCCGCACCTCAAAACGGTGACGCCCCCCGCGCCGCCCGCCGCCGGAGTCGATGAATTATGATAGGAACCGAGATCGAAACTGGACTCCAAGAGTTAGAAGTGTTGCTGAGTCAGGGTGACTGGCTCACGGCGGATGCCGTCACCCTGGAAATTATGCTGGCGACCTGCCAGCGGCGAGAATTAGGGTGGCTCGATCAAGAGGCGATCGCCCTTTTTCCTTGCGAGATGCTGCATCAACTCGACCAGCGCTGGCTGTTCTACAGCGGCGATCGTTTTGGCTTCAGCACCCAGCTCAAAATTTATCGGCAAGAAGTGGGGCGATCGGCCTTCGACTATTGCCGTCAAGTCGGTTGGACGATGACCCTCTGGCGACCCACCGGCTTCTTCAATTTTTACAACTGGTTGACGTTTTCGCTGGATGCCCCTCGGGGCCACCTGCCTGCTCTCTGGTTTTGGGAAATGCCCTGGTATCACTCCTGGCTGATGGGCGGGTTTGGCACCGGTCGGGGAGCGAGCTTTGGCGAACCCCGGCTGTTTGACGCCATGATGCTGCGGGTAGAACGGTGTCAGCAAATTTAGAGTGAATGCGGAATTCAGAATGCGGAATTCAGAATGCAGAATTTGGCACGCTGGGTTAGTCGTTGCGCCTGCTGGTCTGGCAGTGTGCTGTGTGGCGGTTCCGGGGCGGGGCTTCGTTTAGAATCAAGCTGATTTGAAGACAGGGCCATGCAGCCATGGCCTAGCCGTATTAATAGCGGAATTTCAGTCCAGTGCTAGCAGCGACATTTGTGAGTGATCTGCCTGGGATCGGCGGGGCCATCGTGATGAGCCTGCTGACGGATGCGACTGACCTGGCGATCGAGCGCAACTTAAAAGAATTTTTGCCCGTCTTGCTGGTGGCCCTGAGTGCGGCTAGCCTGCCGCGCATTTTTCCGTTCATGCGGCAGGTGCCCTATACCCTGCTGTTGGTGATTGTCGGGCTAGGACTGGCGGTGGTAGAGGTGCGGTTATTCGACCTGTCTCCCGGCATGATTTTGCTGATTTTTCTGCCGCCCATCCTCTTTGAGGCGGCCTGGAAGATGCGGTGGGCGGATCTGCAACGGGAGCTATGGCCCAGTAGTTTGTTTGCCGTGGGCAGCGTGCCCATCACCCTCGTTGGGGTGGGGTGGGGGCTGCACCAGTGGATGCACGTCCCCTGGACGACGGCGTTGCTCACGGGGGCTGGTTTGGCGGCGACGGATTCGGCTTCGGTGCTGGGGGTGTTTCGTGAGGTGGGGGCAGGTCAGCGCCTAACTACCCTGCTGGAAGGGGAAAGCCTGTTAAACGATGGGGCGGCGGTGGTGGCCTTTAGTGTGCTGCTGGAGCAGGCGATCGATCCTCAACCGATTGACCTGACCACCACCCTGTTGCAGTTTGTCGTAGTCTGCGGGATTGGTCTGGGGGTAGGAGGCGTGATTGGCACCGTCGTGGCACTGCTGACCCAGCGCTATGACTTGGCCTGGGTAGAGCAAACCCTGAGTCTGGTGACGGCCTACGGCGGCTACATTTTGGCGGAAGAGTTGGGGGGTTCTGGCGTGATTGGGGTGGTGACAGCCGGGTTGATTATTGGCAACCTCAGTCTGAGCCCTGGCGAGCAACCCCAGAAGCGCAGCACTATGGTGGAGTTTTGGGAGTTCGTCATTTTTTTGGTGAACTCCATTGTGTTTTTGCTGCTGGGCGACCAGATTTTGTTTCCCTACTTTTTGGAGCATATCGACACCAGCTTGATCGCGATTCTCGCGGTGTTGGTCTCGCGGGGGGTGGCGATTTACGGGTTCAGTGCGGTGAGCGGCTGGATTACCCGCGATCCCATTCCGTGGGCGGAGCAGACGGTGCTGTGGTGGGTGGGGCTGCGGGGTTCGGTGGCGATCGCCCTGGCCTTGAGCATTCCCGACCTGGTGCCCGATCGCCAGCAAATCATCTCCAATTCCTTTGGGGTCGTGCTGTTTACCCTGTTGGTGCAGGGGCTGACCACCAAGTTTCTGATGGACAAGCTAAATTTGCTGACCGACGAACAGCTCTATCAGCGGTACCTCAGTTTGGTGGCTCAGCGGGATGCGCTGCAAAAGATTTTGAATTATCTGCTGGATGGCGATCGCAAACCCACCATCACCGCCGACCAGTTCCAACAAGAGCTGGAGTTTGTCAACACCTCGCTGGAGGCCACCAAAGCCGAATTGGCCACCATGCGAACCGAACATCCCACCTTAGAACCCCTCATTTTGCAGCAACATCAGGCGCAGTTGATGGCGATCGAGTCTTCCACCTATGGGGATTTTGTGCAAGGTGGGTTATTAAAGGAGATTCCCCCCTCCATCATTGAAGGCGCATTTGGCAACTAGACTGCGTCCGCAGTTCCTTCCTGAAGCCTGTGGCACCTTTCACGGGAACTTTAGATCAAGCAAATGCTAACCTCCCCGGAAGGGCCGGGGGTGAGTCAGTAGTATTGATTGCAGTTCCTCGTCGCTCCTCCGGTGCTATGGCCAGCATTTTCCAATCTTCCGTCGGCCTGTTGCGATCGCGCCTCTCTCGCCGCATTGTGAGCTGGGTTTTTCTCAGCATTGTCGTGATCGAGGTGATCATTTTTATTCCGGCGTTTGTGCGCCGCTATCGCGAAAAGCTGAGTGACTTGCAGGACGTCTCGACAGAGGTGCTGTTCACTGCCAAGGCCACTGCCATGTTGGTGGGCGATACGAAGACGGTGCTGCAACTAATTCAACAAAATCTGAAGCCCGATTCGGTGATTTTGGGGGGGCAGTTGTGTGCGCTGGATGGCACGGTAATCGATAGGTTTGGCGAGCCGCCGACCATTGACTGTCGCCAGGTGCCCGAAGGGGAAGTAGTCCAGCGGCTCACCGACAATCGCCGCCGCTATGACGTGGCCTGGCCCAGCGATCGCCTCTCCGATGAATACATTTTGGTGGTGCGCCACGATGCCACGGGCGTGATTCATGAAATGTGGCAGTACGCTCTGGCGATCGCGGGGTTGGTGATTATCATTTCCGCCTTTGTCACGTTGGTGACGATTGTCATGCTGGAGCGGATTTTGATCATCCCGGTTTTGCGGCTGCGGGATGATTTGCGCCGGGCGGGGGAGGCGGTGAGTCAAGACCAGCCGCCCCGATTTCAGACCCAGGCCATGGGGCGGCGCGATGAACTGGGGGAGGTCTCCCAGGCATTTTGCGATATGTTTGAGCGGGTCCACCAGGAGATCTGCGATCGCAAATTGGCGGAGCAAGCCCTCAAAGCCGAGCAGGCCAAGTCGGAGAAGCTGCTGCTCAACATCTTGCCCGACACCATCGCTGCACAGCTCAAGCAAGAAGTGGGGGCGATCGCCTCACGCTTTGACGAAGCCACCATTTTGTTTGCCGACATTGTCGATTTCACCGGCCTGTCGATGCAGATGACGCCCGCCGCCCTGGTCGACGTGCTGAACGACATCTTTTCTCGGTTTGATGCGATCGCCGATGCCCTCGGGCTAGAAAAAATCAAAACCATCGGCGATGCCTACATGGTGGTGGGCGGTCTGCCCGAGCCGCGTCCCGACCATGCCCAGGCCATTATGGAAATGGCGATCCAAATGTTGGAGACGATTCCGGCGTTTCGGCGGCATGATGGCAGCCCCTTTCGTCTGCGCATCGGCATCAACACGGGGCCTGTGATTGCGGGGGTGATCGGCATCAAAAAGTTTAGCTACGACCTCTGGGGCGATGCCGTCAACATCGCCAGTCGCATGGAGTCCCATGGGGTGGTCGATCGCATCCAAATCAGCGACAGCACCTATCGTCATGTCCACGATCAGTACGAATTTGAGGATCGGGGCTGCATCAAAATCAAAGGTCGCGGCCTGATGCACACTTACCTCTTTCAGGGGCACAAGCCGGTGGCGGCAACCCCGCAGTCAGAGGTGCCCGCGGCCTCCAGCGACAACGTGTAAAACGCCCAGGAGGCAGCCCGATAGACGATTCCCGTCCTGGTCAAGCGCTGAGGCTCGCTCGGATGGGTCGCTTCCTGTTCGGATTGCGTCGGGACGTATAACTGTGCGCCCCGACCAGCAACGGGACAATGTCTTCACAGAATTTCTTTGCCTGAGATGAAACCACCCAGCTTTCCGGGCGAATCAGCCCCCCCAAGCCCTGACCTTGTGGGGGTTTCCCAGACAGCTGATGCCTAGCCTTCAGTTGCCGTGATGGCAACGGCGATCGCGATTGCCGATCGGCTCAAGGACGGTAGATAACCGGTCGGGCAGGCTTCCCAGCCTGCCACCCTCATCCGCTTGTTCAAAGACGCTCGGTCACGGAGGACGGCCAGGATGGCCATCCAACCAGAACGCCTCTGACGTACTGATACCCAAGCCGATTTAACCCTCTACAGGATTAGCCCCAAGCCAGGGCAAAGATTTTTTTTGACATGAAAGAAAACGATGTGCGGGCGATCGCAGGATGAGATAAGGTTATGCCAGCAAACTTGAGATTGCCGAATACCCGTGGCTAGCGGCCTGACTGTCAGAAAATCTGGGGCGTTGCGTCCGGCCCCGCGCGAGACCGTTTTTTGCAAGACACTCGTAGTGGGCAACTCGATCGCCGCCTACACTGCCACCCTGGCAATCTTGCAAGCCGGGGGGCAAGTCTGCTGGGCGCAAGCCGGAGCCCAAGATCTGGTCAAAACGCTGAACCAGCAGCAGCGATCGCAGCAGGCCGAGTCGCGCTTTAGCTGGCGCAAAGGTCGCCGCATTTCCCCCTGGGAAGACGCCACGATCATGTCTCAAAGTCAGCAGGCGTTTTGGACCCACTGGAAACCTCAGCCCGCCTTGCCCCCGGCTCCACCCGCCGCCCCCGAGGCGGCAGCCCTGAGCGCGTCATCCCCGGCATCCTTGCCCGCCCGCCAGTCGAAAGAAAATCAACTGCGTCAGGCGATTAATCCCTATCTGCAAAGCCAGCAGTTGATCCTGATTCCCCGAGGCCTGCCTGTCCGGGTGCTGTATTCCCAGCAGCGGGGCCAGCGGCGAGTACATCAGGTGGTGTTTCAAGACCCGACGACGCGGCAGCAGTTCCAGGTGCATGCCAAGCTAATTCTGGATGCGACCGCTGACGGATTTTTACAACAAGATCTGGCGACGGCTTCGGCCTCGTCCCTCGTCCCCGAGCATCAATTGACGCTGGACGAAACTGTCACGGCAGTGCAGCAAGACGCCAGAGGTACGTTTTTCCCCGATACGATCGCGGTGGTGATGGCCAGTGGCTTGGACGGACGCGCCAAACCCCGACCGTTATCCGTGCCGCTGCGATCGCTGGTGTTAGAAAACACGGAAGGGTTTTTGAGTGTCAGTTTGCCGGGGTGCGAGCCGTCGTTGCGCCCAGTATTTCAACATCCCCGCGCCCAGTGGGCTTTGGGCGAAGCGGCAGGGCAGATCGCCGCCCGAGCTGCCCAAGCGGGTAGTTTGGCCGCCCTCCGCAGCGCGCCCAACTGGGCATGGACCTTGCAACAAACCCTGGTGCGCCAGGGTATCCCGATTTTTGCCTTTGACGATATCGCCCTAGACGATCCCGATTTTGAGGCGATTCAGATGGTGGCGATCGCTGACGTGGTCCGCACCATGCGCCGCCGCGACCTCAGCTTTCGCCCCGAAACCCCCGTCACCAAAGCCGTCCTCGCCTCGGCCCTGGCGCGTCTGCCCAAACAACCCGCCTTGCCCACAGCCAACAATACTGCACCGCTCTCTGACGTAACCCCCTACCACTGGGCCGATCAGGCCATTCAAACGGCGATCGCCACCCAAACCCTGCCCCCCGAAACTGACACCGCCTTCCGCCCCTACAAAGTTCTCTCCAAACGCCAACTATTGCAAGTCGTACAGCCGCTGTATCCCACCGACACGGTAACCCTGCCCTTTAGCCCCGATGACACCCCCGCCCGCCGTCGCCACCTGTCGCGATCGCTCTACCCCATCCTGCAATTTCGCCTCGGCAGCTAGAGTATGGGCGGGACGGGAGCTTCTCGGTGATGGTAGTGGCTGGGTACTGGGTGGCTGAGGCAGTTTTGAACCAAGAGGCGGAATTGTGACTGCGATCGCCTCCCCATGTTCCAACGCCCCCACGTTCCAACACACTCCCCACCTCACGTCGCCTGCCCAACACCCGATCCGCCAAACCCGTGTTATTAAAGAATGTGATGTTCAACTGCGAGGCAAAAGTTGTGGATCTAATGAGTATGGTGGGTCAGGCGATTAATCGCTCTGATACCGAGGCCAGCAATGACCTGATGGGCTCCGTTTTGGGAGCGCTGAACAATGCCCCCGTAGACAATAACAAAATTGGGGATGTGGCTCGGGGCTTTCAAGGGGAACTGCAAAAGCGGGGCGACGCGAGTTCCTTGATGGGGTCATTGCAGTCGGTAGCCGCGACGGGGGCGATCGAACAATTCTTGGGTTCCCAGCAGATTGTCGCCCTCGCTCAGCAGGTTGGTGTTGATCCTGCCATGGTAAAAAGCGTGACGCCGATGATTGCTCAGTTTTTGGTGAAAGGCTCCAATGCTCAGGGTGGCGGTCTGCTGGAAAAGGTGCTCTCCGGTGAGGTGGATTTGGGTCAGATGGCTGGCCTGATCGGCATGGCCAACAAGTACATGCAGGGGCGATAAATTGCCCCGCACCTGAAGGGCTGGTGACGCGATCGCCGATGCCACACAGGCGATCGCTCACACCGTCTCCCGCCTGATTGGGCACTCCTTTAACTCCCGATCAGTGGCATTCCCTGATTTCGTTCGCCTTACAATGGCTGCATATCCTTTGCACGCGATCGCACCTGAAATCTGTGGCTGACCAATCTCCCTTGCTGATGCTCGTCGACGGGCACTCCCTGGCCTTTCGTTCCTACTATGCCCACACCAAAGGGGCCGAGGGCGGACTGCGGACCTCCACCGGCATTCCCACCAGCGTCTGCTACGGCTTTCTCAAGTCACTGCTCGATACCGTCGAAGCGGAGCGCCCCCAATATGCTGCCGTCGCCTTCGACCTCGACCAGCCCACCTTTCGCCACGAAATGGCCGACGACTATAAAGAGGGGCGTCCCGAGGCCCCCGAAGACTTTTTAGAAGATGTTAAAAACCTGCAAGATTTGTTGCAGACCCTTGGTTTTTGCGTCGTCACAGCCCCCGGATTTGAAGCCGACGATGTGATTGGCACCCTCTCTACCCTGGGCAAAGCCGAAGGCTATCGGGTCAAAATTCTCAGCGGTGACCAGGATCTCTTTCAACTCATTGATGAAGACCAGGGACTCGTGACGGTGCTGTATCTCAGCAGCGTTTTCGCCAAAGGCCCCGGCAAAGGCAATGCCCGCGAATTTCAGGCCCCCCAAGTCAAAGACAAGCTCGACATCCTACCGTCGCAAGTAGTGGACTACAAAGCTCTCTGCGGCGATGCCTCCGACAACATTCCTGGGGTGAAAGGCATTGGCGCGAAAACGGCGGCCAAATTGTTGAATCAGTACGGCGATCTGGACTCCATCTACGCTGATCTCGACAATATGAAAGGGGCCACTCAAAAGAAGCTGCGAGAAGGCCAAGCCGACGCCTATCACTCTCAAAAAATGGCGCGCATCGTCACCGATGTGCAGCTAGAGGCGCACCTGGAAACCTGCAAGCTCAACGGTTTCGATGTCGAGGCCGTCACCGCCAAGCTCAAGCGGTTGGAGTTTCAGCAGTTCATCAACCGGCTACCTTACATCGAAGCCGCCCTCAAAGGCGCAGCCCCCCCCGCCAAGCCCGCTAAAGAAGCTGCGCCCGCCTATGAAGATCCAGATCTCGCCTTTTTCTCAGCGGAAGAGACGGATCAGGCTCAGACCGTTAAGGCTGTCGATATTGCGCCCCAAATCATCACGACAGCAGAAGCCCTCTATGAACTGCTGGATTTGCTGGGCGAACAGACCGACCCGGCCCAGCCCGTGGCCTGGGATACGGAAACCACTTCGCTCACCCCCCGCGATGCTGACCTGGTGGGCATCGGCTGCTGCTGGGGCGATCGCAAAACCGACCTCGCCTACATTCCCCTGGGGCACAAGGACGGCACTCAGCTCGACCAAGCGACGGTGCTAGAAGCGCTGCGCCCCATTTTAGAAGGGGCGGAGTTTCCCAAGGTGTTGCAAAACGCGAAGTACGATCGCCTCGTCCTGCGTTCCCAAGGCATTCATCTGGCGGGGGTAGTCTTCGACACCATGCTCGCCAGCTACGTGCTCAATCCTGACTCGAATCACAACCTCAGCGACCTGTCCCTGAAGTACTTGAATGTCAGCGCCCTGAGCTATTCTGACCTGGTGCCCAAGGGCCAAACGATCGCCGATCTTCCCATCGCGGCGGTCGCCGACTACTGCGGTGCCGATGTGCATACCACCTTTCGCCTCGCCGCCCTACTCAAACAGGAACTGGCCCAATATCCCGACCTGGAGCACCTGTTCAACGCCGTTGAGCGACCCCTGGAACCCGTGCTGGCCGAGATGGAATATATCGGCGTGCGCATTGATTCCGAGTATCTGGGCAAGTTTTCTAAACAGCTGGAGATCGACCTGAAGCAGATTGAGGAACAGGCCTATGAACTGGCTGGAGAAACGTTCAACCTGGGCTCTCCCAAGCAGCTCAGCACCCTACTGTTTGAAAAATTGGGGCTGGACAAACGCAAATCTCGCAAAAATAAATCCGGCGGCTACTCCACCGATGCCGCCACCCTGGAAAAGCTCCAGGATGATCACCCCGTAGTGAAACTGATTGTGGAAAATCGCACCCTGTCGAAGCTCAAGTCCACCTATGTCGACGCCCTGCCAGAACTGGTGCGCCGCGACACCCACCGCATTCACACCGACTTTAACCAGGCAGTGACCGCTACCGGGCGACTCTCTTCCTCCAATCCCAACTTGCAAAACATTCCCATTCGCACGGCGTTTAGTCGGCAGATTCGGGCCGCCTTCATTCCCCAATCGGGCTGGAAACTGGTGGCGGCGGACTATTCCCAAATTGAGTTGCGCATTTTGGCCCACCTGAGCGAAGAACCCGTGCTGGTGGCAGCCTACAACAGCGGCGATGACGTGCACGCGCTAACGGCGCGACTGCTGTTTGAAAAAGACGACATTACCCCCGAAGAGCGGCGCTTGGGCAAGGTCATCAACTTTGGGGTGATTTATGGGATGGGGGCGACGCGGTTTGCCCGTGAGGCGGATGTGGAGCGCAGCGAGGCCAAGACGTTTATCGATCGCTACTACGATCGCTATCCCAATGTCTTTGAATACCTGCAACAGATGCAGCGGGAGGCGATCGCCCACGGCTATGTGCAAACGCTGATGGGCCGCCGTCGCTATTTCAATTTCACCAGCGGCAAACTGCGCGACCGGCTGGGCAGCGACCCCAACGACATCAATCTGGACGACCTCAAACGCATTGGCGGCTACGATGCCGGACTGCTCCGGGCGGCTGCCAATGCGCCCATCCAGGGGTCCAGCGCGGACATTATCAAAGTCGCCATGATTCGCCTGCACGAGTTGCTGAAGGGCTACGAGACGCGGCTGCTGCTGCAAGTCCACGACGAACTCGTGTTTGAGGTGCCCCCTGACGAATGGGCCGAACTGGCCCCCCAGATCATTGACACCATGGAGTCTGCCGTGTCGCTGAAGGTGCCCCTCGTGGTGGAGGCCAGCGCTGGCCCCAACTGGATGGAAGCCAAGTAAGCCCTGTCAGGCGATATCAAATTTGTGGGTGAAGCATTATGTCAACTGTTTATGTCAACTGTCATTAATTTGGAACCGCTGACCCGAGAACAGGTTGTGCGCCTGGGCCAGAGCAATCCTGATTTGCCGCTGGAGCAACCGTGCTGCCAGAGTTTCAGCTATCGTTGTAACCGCTATTCAGCGCTGGCGTTAGCTTTTGAGAGACTCGGTAATGACCGCGATCGCCCCCAGGCACAGCAGCAGCACAAAGCCCCGGCTGAAGACTTGTTCCAGACAGGCGATCATCAAACCAGACACCCAACTCAGTGCCAACACCACCGACACTACGTAGGCCACCGTACAGCCCGTCAGGGCTAACAAAAAGTATTTCAGGGCTCGAACCGTGACGGGCAGCAAAGACTTCGGGGAGGATTGCCGTCGCATGGGAATGTCCTCTGGAAAGGTGGTCTTAGTTTGCCGGATGCCTGTGACGATGAGATGACCCCGAGATGAAAAATTCTGTGGTTAGGGGCAAATTTCAAAGCCTCACAAATAGACTCAAGCGCTACCCCTGGCGGTGCACCTAGCGTATACCCCCCGCATATAGGAGGCCAGGCGCGATCGCCCAAACCGCCGCCGCGCCCAGCCCCAGGCGATTGTTGAAACCCGCCCCTCGCCAGTGTTCCAAACCTGAGCAGCCTTGTTATACTTCGGTGCCATAGCCAGCACTATGGATTTCCATATGTCCGCCAGGACTTTTAGCAATTCCTAAGGTTATGACTTCCTCAACTACCTTTGCGGCCTTAGATCGGTTTGTAGCGGCCCTTGAGCACCGGATTCAAGAGGCGATCGCCGAGCGTTCTCCCACCAGCTCCCCCACCATTCGCTGTCGCTATCAACAGGGGCGACTACTGGTGCTGTCTGAAGATGAAGTCGCCGCCGCGACCGCTGCCGAGCGCGACGAGCGCTTCGCGGCCCTGGCCCTAGCGATGAATCAGGGCTTGGCCGCAACCGAATTGCCCGAAGCCTTGCTGGATGACAACGGCGAGTTGCCCGTGCGGTTGTATCTGCGGCAACGGGGCAACGCGAGTCCCTATGCGGCTCGCAGTTGGGGCTGGCAGCCCGCCGACACCGTTGCCGACTTGTTTGACACGGCTGAGTCGGACGGGGTGCCTAGCCATGAAGACGCCCGCGAATCTGAAATCAGCTCCGGCTCCCTGGTGTTACTCTCTAAACCCAGCGATGACGACCATGAAGACGCCATCACCGCTGCTCAATCCTGGTCAGCCGCCCCTCTGCGTGTGTGGCAGGCCGTCAAGGGGGTGGCAGAGCCCGAGCGGTTCCGCCACCATTGGCAACGACTCTCGACCGATTGGCCAGACCTACCCTGGCGCTCGGTGGTGGGCTTAGCGATCGCGGGCGTTACGGTGGGGGCGATCGCCTATGGCATCACCCGGCCCTGCACCTTTGGCAGTTGTGAGCGTCGCCAAACCGCCAGCGACCTCAGCCAAGAAACCCTCACAGCCTTGGCTGGCAATCCCCGCCCGGACGAAGTGCGCAGCGCCCATCAAGACCTGCAAAAGGCGATCCGGCTCGTTGCCGCGATTCCGCCCTGGTCGTCGCACTATGACTCAGCCCAGGCAGACCTCCTGCGTTATCGGACGCAACTGTCTGACCTGGAGTGGATTATCGCCGCCCAAAAAAACGCCACCCAAGCCTCGGAAAAAAGCCAAAACCCGCCCCACCCGGTAACGCGCTGGGTGGAGGTGCAGTTGTTGTGGCAAAAAGCGGTTAATCACCTAGAGCGCGTGCCTGCAGACAGCTACTTAGCCGACTTAGCGAACCAAAAGCTCAAAGAATACGGGGCTAACTACGCCACTATTGGGGAACGGCTGGCAGTCGAAGAGTCGGCGGAAGCGAACTTAAATGAAGCGATCGAAGCGGGTGACTTGGCGGCAGCTCAAACCGCATCGGCCACCACCCTGAATGACTGGCGAGTCGCTCAGCGCGAATGGAATCGCGCCACCCAAGCTCTGAGCCAAATTCCCCAGAGCACTCTGGCCTACAAAGAAGCTCAACCGCTGCTCTCTGACTATCGCGGCCAAGCCGTACAAACCCGCACCCGCGTCACCTTTGAGCAGGCCGGCGAACGGGCCTATCGAGATGCTCTTGCCGCCGCCACGCAGGCCCAAGCGGCCGAGCAGGCCAACCAGTGGACCCAAGCCGTCAACTTCTGGCGCGACGCCTACGCCCAAATGCGCCAGGTGCCTAAAAATACCCTGCGCTACACCGACGCCCAGGGGCAGTTGAGCAGCTACCAAGCTTCCTTAAAGCAGGCGCAAACCAAGCTCAAGCAGGCTGTCGCCCTGCAATCCATCGACGCCGACTTAGCCACGCTGTGCCCCCTGGCCGCAGGCATCTGCACCTACACCTACAGTCCCCAACAGGTGGAACTGATCTTGCGGGAACCCTATGACAGCGCCATTCGCCAGTCGATCTCGCCGCCCTCGACCCAGGGCCGCCTAACGCGCAATAACGCTGTGATTGAAGAAACCCACGAACTGGTGCAAAACATTATGCAGTTGGGCAACCAGGTACAACTGCCGATCGCCCTCTACGACGAAAACCGCCAGTTCATCGCTCGCTACAAACCTGAATACGGCGGCTTTGTGAAAAACTGAGCCCCTGCTCAACAAGGTTTTTCGCTGAGTCTGGCAGAGCGTTGGGCAACCATTTCTATTCACAGGCAAAGTCTGCCCCATGCCCCACTCAACCGCCTTTATTTTGTATGATGTTCTTAGCCATTTTGCTCTAGCGCTTCATTGAGGTTCCAGGCGGCGCTAATCAGCGCAATATGGGTGAACGCTTGGGGAAAATTGCCCAGAGAAGTGCCATTGACGCTCATTTCCTCAGCGTAAAGCCCCAAATGATTGGAATAGCTCAGCATTTCTTCAAAAATCAGGCGCGCCTGGTCAAGATACTCAGGATTGGCCTTACCCGCCCGCGTGAGGGCCTCCACCAGCCAAAACGTACAGAGATTAAAGGTGCCTTCCTGGCCTTCCAAGCCGTCTTTGAAATTGGGACTGTAGCGATAGACAAAGCTACTAGCGGTCAGCCCCCCCTCCCGAGGCGGTTGGCGCACCCGTTCTAAGGTTTTGATCATGCGTGGGTCGTTGGGAGCCATGAAAAACACCAGCGGCATAATCAGACACCCCGCATCCAGCGAATCGCCGCCGTACACCTGCACAAAAGACTGTAGTTCTTCGTTCCAGCCTTTTTCAAAAATTTCTTTATAAATGCGATCGCGCAACTCGCGCCAGGTTTGATGATCCGCCGGGAACGAGCGCTTCGCCGCTAGTCTTAGTCCCCGATCCAGCGCGACCCAACACATCAGCTTGGAATAAACATACTGTTTTTTGCCACTGCGCGACTCCCAAACGCCTTCATCAGACAGATAGAAGCTGTTGCAGACCCAATCCAACAAGCGCTGCAGATGTCGCCAAAAATCATAGGAAATCTGGGTGCCGTATTTGTTGTAGAGATAAACGGAATCCATCAGCTCACCGTAAATATCGAGCTGGAGCTGTTCAAAGGCGGCATTACCAACCCGGATCGGTTGAGAGTTGCGATACCCCGACCAGTGATCTAAATAGGTTTCGCTGAGATCGCGATCGCCATTAATGCTGTAAACCACTTGCAGCGTATCGCCATCTTTCAGCTCTGAGCAGCGATGCTCAATCCAGTCCATAAAGGCTGCCGCTTCTTGGGTGAAACCCAGTCGCAGCAAGGCATAAACGGTAAACGCGGCATCGCGCAACCAGGTATAGCGATAGTCCCAATTGCGCTCGCCGCCGATGGTTTCGGGCAGGCTCGTGGTGGGAGCGGCAATGATGGCCCCCGTCGGTTCATAGGTGAGGAGCTTCAACACCAGGGCCGAGCGATGTACCATGCCGCGCCAGAGCCCTTTGTAAACGCTTTGGGAGAGCCAGTCGCGCCAATAGGCCACGGTTTGGGCGAACAGGGCATCGGCATGGGCACAGGAAATGGGATCGTCACAGTCATTGGGTTGGTCCACATGGCGAAGGATAAAGACCTGCGATTCGCCTTCATCCAGCACAAAATCAGCCGTCACGCCGCGATCGTCCAATTGCAATTCCGTGTCTGTGACCAGGGCCAAATTGAGATTTTGGGATGAGAAGACGGCTCCCTCATTGACCCGTTTAGTGTCGTGGCGATCGCGCCCGTAATTAAAGGCGGGATAACAGGTCAACCGAAATGGCATCGAGCGCCGCCGCGATCGCACCAGGCGCACCAGCCATTGGTTCGGCAGGTCGGTTTCAATGGGCATGAAATCGATCACTTCGCCGACCGCCGTCGCGGAGGAAAACCGGGTTACCAAAACGTTGGTTTCGGGCCAGTAAAACTGCTTGTGAACCACACCGTCGAAGTTGGCGGCAATTTTAAAGAATCCCCCCCGTTGGTCATCTAGCAGTGCCCCAAACACGCTCGGCGAGTCATGTTTGGGAAAACAGTACCAATCGATGGAGCCGTTGCGGCCCACCAGGGCGGTGGTGCGCATGTTGCCGATGATGCCGTAGTTTTCGATGGGCTGATATCCCATGAGCTTGTGAAGACCCTTCAATAGTGGCACTCACAAATTACTCAACTCACGGCCTTTCAGCGTCTAGCGCAGGAACGATCTCTGCGTCCCATGCTGCTGATCAAATCATGGCAACACCAGTTGGGCCGCATCGTTAAAAAATAGTCGCCGAATGCCCGCCGTCACCATAATCGCCGCCACTAAGTCAGCAAACGCCAGCATCAACATGATCAGCATTTGGTACAGGGCGGCGGTGAGGGGATCCGCCCCGCTGAGCAGTTGGCCGGTGATGATGCCGGGAAGTTTCACAATGCCCACCACCATCATGGCGTTAATCGTGGGAATGAGCCCCGCTTTGATGGCCTCGCGCCGATAGGCCGCGATCGCTTGCTGCGGCGACGCCCCCAAACTCAGATGGGTCTCAATTTCGACGGGGTTGCGTTTCAGATTAGTAACCAGGCGATCGCCCGCAATGGTGGCAGCGGTCATGGCGTTGCCCAGCACAATCCCCGATAGGGGAATGACATAGCGGGGGTCGTACCACACCGCCGGACGAATGATCACGCCCAGGGTGTAGACCATCGTCAGCAATAAGGTCGTCAGCAAAGACCCAGCCAAAATGGGCAGCAGGCGCGACAGCCGCTTGTCAATACGGTTGCGGGCGACGAGGGTGGCGATCGCCACCATGACCAGCAGCACCGCTATGACGCTGTAGGGGTTTTGCCAGGCAAACACAATGGCGAGCACATAGCCCACTGCCAACAACTGCAACACCGTCCGGACGGTGGCATTGAGCAGCGTCAGCTCCAACCCCAGATGGTGCCAGCGCACCAGGGCGATCGCCGCCACCATCAACACCAGTGCCAGCGCAATTTGCAACAGACCAAGTTCAATCATGGGGGCACGCAGGGTAGAAAGGGCGATTCACGGTACCAGACCTCAAACTACCGCGAGGGACAGCAGCCTGAGACAGAGACGAAACGATATTTTTCGCCAATGAAATAAATTCAATAGATTGACTAGAGTCTATGGATGTCCTTGAGTAGTTTTACTTAATAAGTGTTAAGGAGGCAACGGGATTAACTGTATTTTTCTATACTATTGTTAAGGGCACTGAAACATATCCTCTGGTCTGAAAAAGCTAGATAGACGATATGAACGCACTGATTGGGTGCAATCCAGCTCAGTTGATAGCCCTGGCCCGGCTCCGCTGACAGATTTAAGACGCTTCAGGGCTCTGATCGCACAGTGTTAAGGATTTCGCCATGCAGGCATCGCTATTTCGGTCTAGAGTTTATGACGCGGCGGTAATTGCGAGATATTACAGGCGACGCCCCTGGCGGGTGATCTGGCGATCGCTACAAGTGCTGTGGTGGCTGGGCACGTTTGTGCTGGGGCTCCAGAGCGATCGCTGGTTTCATCGCGAAGAACACAATCTAGAAAAGCGGGCGATTCAACTCCGCCAGCTCCTGACTCGCCTGGGGCCGACTTTCATCAAAGTAGGGCAAGCCCTGTCCACTCGCCCCGACTTGATTCGCAAAGACTTTTTAGAAGAACTCACCAAACTCCAAGACCAGTTACCCCCCTTTCCTTCCCCGTTGGCCATGGCCATCTTAGAACGGGAACTGAGCTACTCTCCCGAGGAAATCTTTAGCCAGATTACTCCTGAGCCAGTGGCGGCGGCGAGCTTGGGTCAGGTCTATCGCGCCCGCCTCTACAGCGGTGAAGAAGTCGCCGTTAAGGTGCAGCGGCCCAATCTACTCCCGGTGATCACGTGCGACTTGTTCATCATGCGGTTTGCGGCCCAACTGCTGGGACCGCTGCTACCGCTCAATTTAGGCCACGACCTCTCCCTGATTGTGGATGAGTTTGGCATCAAGTTATTTGAGGAAATCGACTACCTCAACGAAGGTCGCAACGCGGAACTCTTTGCCGCCAATTTTCAAAACGACCCCACCGTCAAGGTTCCCAGCATTTACTGGCGCTACAGCAGCGGCAAGGTGCTGACCCTGGAATGGATCAACGGCTTCAAACTGACCGATATCGGCAGCATTCAGGCGGCTTCTCTGAATACCGACAAGCTGATCGAGGTCGGCGTTACGTCGGGCCTGCAGCAGCTTTTGGAGTACGGCTTCTTTCATGCTGATCCCCATCCCGGCAATCTGTTTGCCATGACCGATGGGCGCATGGCCTACATCGACTTTGGCATGATGGATCAGCTCAACCAGGACACTAAAGAAACCTTGGTGGATGCGGTGGTACACCTGATCAACCAGGACTACGCCACCCTGGCCGCCGATTTCGTGAAGTTAGGCTTCCTGACTCCAGACACCGACATTGAGCCCATCATTCCCGCCCTGGAGGCCGTCTTGGGAGATGCCCTCGGAGCCAAGGTGCGGGACTTTAACTTCAAAACCATTACCGATCGCTTTTCCGAATTGATGTACGACTACCCCTTCCGGGTGCCGGCGAAGTTCGCCTTGATTATTCGCTCGCTGGTGACCCAAGAAGGGGTGGCGCTCAGTCTCAATCCCGATTTCAAAATTGTGGATATTGCCTATCCCTACGTGGCTCGGCGACTGCTCAAGGGCGAAACGGCGTCGCTCCGGCGGCGGTTGCTGGAAGTGCTGTTCAAAGATGGCAAGTTTCAGTGGCAGCGCCTGGAAAATTTGTTGCAGATTGCCCGCAATGACGAAGATTTTGACATTCTGCCTACCGCGAGTTTGGGATTGCAGTTCCTCATGTCTGAGGAGGGGCACTACATTCGCGATCGCCTGATTTTGGCCATTACCGAAGACGATCGCCTCCACACCGAAGAAGTGCAAAAGCTTTGGAATTTGGTGAAGGACGACGTCACCCCGTCCAAGGTCCTGGGCATTGCCTGGAATGCGATTCTCCAAACTTCAGTAGAACGCGCTGCCGATTGGTTGCCACCGGTGGCTGCCCTTACCGCTAGTTTTCAGCCCTCTAAATCGGTTTCTTAGCGGCGACCGACCGATATAAACCTCATCCAGATTCAGAAGTGGAGTTTTGGCATGTGGGAAACCTCACCGCCTGCGGCACCTCTCCTTCTCAAGGAGAGGTTTGACAAGACTCTAATTCCTCTCCTTGAGAAGGAGAGG
>Ga0081535_100303_pt1 | contig 39576 bp, 38 predicted proteins | sample HotLakmasection3_FD_71020 | JGI IMG/M metagenome (GOLD analysis project Ga0081535, IMG submission 71020) | Hypersaline microbial mat communities from Hot Lake, Washington, USA - Section #3 (SPADES assembly) (version 2) | ecosystem: Environmental > Aquatic > Non-marine Saline and Alkaline >... | reverse complement strand
TCATGCGGCGATCCAGCATCGACCGCGAAGAGAAGCGCGTGACCCGCAGGAACGGGTCGAGACGATGGTTGGCGAAAGAAGCGGAGCAGCTTGACACCAACGACCCCAATCAGAGAGGGCTCTTAGGGAATTGCCCAGGGGCCCGCTGCAGCCGCGGCTTCACGGCTTTTCGTCAGCGATACCGCGGCGGCCGCCCGGCGGCATGCAGCGCATCGGCGAAGACCTGGCGCTGGCGCTGGCGAACGCCGCCCCCATCCGCGTCGCTGATGTCGATGGCCACCGTGTGACCGGCGGACCTGTCGCCCGCGCGTCGGATGCCCGAGGCCCCGACTGCCAGCGCAAACCAGCCGCCGCACCGATCGTCGTAAAGGTGAGGGCAGGGAGCCGCCACCGGCCGGCTCGTCCGTCGCGCCGTCGGCTCCGCCGTCAGTCCATGTCGAGGTCGAGCCAGACGGGTTGGTGGTCGGAGCCCTGGGCCGTCTCGTCGATCCGGACGTCGCCGATGCGGTGGCGGAGATCGGCGGTGAGAAAGTGGTAGTCGATGCGCCCACCGCCCGCGCAGCTGCACCCCTGGTCCTCCGGATGACCGGCGGCAGTCCAGGAATCGACCAGGCCGTCGATTGTCAGGAGCCGTCCGTAGCGTTCGGTGGCGGGGCCGAGCAGTGCCGCGTATTCCGGGCTGCCGGGCGGGAAGTTGAAGTCGCCCATGAGGACGGCGGAACGCGGCATGGGCGGCATCTCGCCCTCGGTCCAGCCGGCCGCGGGGTCGGGGTGGCCGCCGCACCACGCACCACCCTCGGCCGGCGCCCGGCTGTGGATGGCCAGAAGAGCCGCAATCTGCGGCAGCCGGGTGTCGACGGCGAGGTGGCTGAGATGCACCGAATAGAGCCGCAGCGGCCCGAATGCCGGGGCGATGACGGCCTCGAGCGCGCCCTGTTGGATGCTGTGCTGGGTGAGCGTGCCGTATTTCGGCAGGAGGTGATTGCGCGACGAGAGGATCGGCAGGCGGGAAAGGAGCATCGTGCCGAACTGGCGGCGGCGGTGGACGGGGCGTCCGGCTGCGTCCGTCGTGTCTGCGTGCATGTCGAGATTGGCGCCGTAGACCCAGTGATGGTCGGGCAGGTGGCGAGCGAGCTCGGCCGGCTGGTCGGTCATGCCCGAGCGCTGCCAGAAGCGCTCCACCTCTTGCAGCGCGACGACGTCGGCTGCGCCCACTTCGCCGGCGATGCGGGCAAGGTCGTAGCGGCCGTCTTTGCCCAGGCCGTACTGGATATTGTAGGTCACCAAGCGCATGCGCGGCGCTCGATGGTGACCGTCAGGATCTCGTGGTCGGAGAGCGCCCGGCCGTCGGCGTCGGTGGCCGGGATGGTCGCCGGGTCGTGGGCGGCGAGGCCGCGGGTGAAAAGCCAGTCGATGCGGCCGAAGGGCGGCCGCGGCGTACCGTCGGGGCGGGTGCGCTGCGTCGGCACACCCAGCGTGTTGCAGGCCGCCCAGGCGAAGCCGCGTTCGGCCATGACGGCGAACAGCGGCTCGTGCGGGACGGGGTCGAGGAGCTGGCCCGGGGAGGCCGTGCCCGCGGCGTCGTGTGCCACGGCGGCGGTGTTGAAGTCGCCGCCGATGACGACGGGCCCACTGCCGGCGAAGGTCAGGATATCGTCGAGCAGCACTCGGGTCTGCGCCGCGCGGTGAGCCGGGTCGGAATGGCTCTCGAGATGCACGGCGGCAAAGGTGATGCCGGCGATCTCGGCGATGACCGCATTGCGGCCGCCGATCCGCCGCTCGCCGTTGCGCTCGCCTCGAAACCATGTGCCGTCCTGCTCCAGCCTGGACATCGCGGCGCGCTCGACGGGTAGGCGGGAGAGGATGGCATTGCCGTGCAGGCCGTCGCGATTGGCCTCGCCCATGTGCCAGGCGCGCTCGCGGGCATCGCCGAGGCCGAGCTCGACATACTCGACGGCGAAGACCCGGGCCATGCCGAGGGCTGTCGCGAGCTCGGCCGGCGTGTCCCGGTTGCCCGAGCGGGCCATGCCACGATCGAGCTCGGTCAAGAGCAGGATGTCGGGCGCGAGCCGGCGCAAGAGGTCGATGGAGGCATCGAGATATTTGAGCCGCTCGGCGTTCCAGGCCAGCACGCGCAGCGTGTCGCCGTCTGGCCGGGGTAGCGGCGGGTTGCTGTGCTCGACCGCATCGAGGCAGCCCGAAGCGTGAAAGAGTGTAACGTGCGCCGCGGCGGGCGCGCCATCGGCAGCGTGGCGCCATGCCGTGCCGGGGGAAACGAGGCGGCCGGTCGTGCGGGTCACGAGCATCTCTGCCACCAGGCTTCCAAGGCCTCGGGCGCGTTGGTGGTGAGCTGGTCGCAGCCGGTGGCGAAGAGGTGGCGGACGAGCGGCTCGAGACCATCGAGATCGGGGTCGATGGTCCAGCAATCGACCTCGCGGCCGTGGGCATGGGCGATGCCGACGAGATCGACGCCCGCGGCCGCCGCGCGAGTGATCAGGCCGTGCCACAGGTAGAGCATGGCAGCGGTGGGGGCGCTCGCCAGCATGGCGTCGGCGAAGGCGAGGGCGGTGCTGTGGTCCTCGAGCGCCGGATCGTCGAGATCCGCCAGGAGCTCCAGCGGGTCGAAGCCGGGGCGGCTGCCGGGGGCGAGGCCGGCGAGCTGGCTCACCGCCTGCCAGTCATGGCCGCCGATGTCGACGCGGTTCGCCAGAGGCGCAACGAGCGCGCCGAACCGGGCGTCGGCGAGGCCGGTGAGGCTGCGGGCGTCGAATTTCAGGTCGAGCTGCACACGGCTCCCGGTCGGGCTTCGGGCGAGCTGGTTCAGCAACTCGTCGAGGAAAAGCGGCGGGGTGTCGAGCGGGCTGCCGTCCTGGTGCCGCTGGCGCAGACCCTCGATGACACGGCGGGATGTGCCGGCCACCGGGCCCTTGCCGGTGGTCTCGGCCTCAAGCGTGGCGTCGTGCAGGCAGACCCAATGCTCGTCAGCGGTGAGCTGGAGGTCGATCTCGAGGAGCGCACCACGGGCGAGACCCGTGGCGAGGCTCTCGCGATCGTGCGGCGCGCAGTCGGGCCGATGGCGCAGTTTGTGCCATTTGAGGCGAATCGCATGGTCGCCCTGGCGAAGGGCGAGGCCCGGGCCGGTCATGCGGCCTCGGCCAGGGCGAGGCTCGCGGACTCGAGCCGGCGCTCGCTCGACTTGTCGAAGATCAACAGCGCCTCGTCTGCGACGGTCCCCCCGGCCGCGTCGCCCTCCTGCCAGCGGCGCTCGCTGCCGGCCTCGAGCACGCGCAGGCTGCCGAGCGGTGTCGCCACTTCGTAGAGCGTTTCGCGGCCCAGCGGCTCGACCGTGAGGATGCGGCCGGCGAGACCACGTCCCGGTGCCGTGAGGCCGAGATGTTCGGGCCGGATGCCGAGCACGACCTCGCCGCTGATTCCGCTGGCGCCGAGCGTGAGCTCGCCGACCCGCAAGCGGCCATCCGCGGCCCGGCCATCGAGCAGGTTGATCGGCGGAGCACCGATGAACGAGGCGACGAAGAGCTTGTCGGGGCGGCGGTAGAGGGCGTCGGCGGTGCCGATCTGCTCGATCCGGCCCTTGGACATGCAGACCACCCGGTCGGCCATGGTGGTGGCCTCGATCTGATCATGGGTGACCAGGATGGTGGTGACCCCGAGGCGGCGCTGCAGGCGGCGGATCTCGGCGCGCATGGTGAGCCGCAAGGTGGCGTCGAGGTTGGAGAGCGGCTCGTCGAGCAGCAGCAGTTGCGGCTCCTTGACGAGGGCCCGGGCCAACGCCACGCGCTGCTGTTGGCCGCCGGACATCTCGGCGGGCAGGCGGTCGAGCAGCTCCTCGACATGGACGAGCTGGGCAACCTCGATCACGCGGCGGGCGGCCTCGTCGGCCTTCACACCCTTGAACTTCAGCGGAAAGCCGATGTTTCTCGCCACCGTCATGTGCGGGTAGAGCGCATAGGACTGAAAGACGATGCCGACATTGCGGTCCCTGGCCTCGACCGCGTTGACGACATGACCGTCGAAGCGGATTTCGCCGGCGGTCGGCGCATAGATGCCGGCGAGCATGAACAGCATGGTCGACTTGCCGCAGCCCGAGGGGCCGAGGATCGCCACGAACTCGCCGTCCTCGATGACGAGGTCGGTGGGCTCGACGGCGACCACCTCCCGCCAACTCTTGGCGACCTGCTGCAGCTCGATCCTGGCCATGCGCTATCCCTTGATCCCGCCGAGGCTCATCTGCACGAGGTATTTCTGGCAGAACACGTAGAGAAGGATCGACGGCGCCACGTAGAACACGCCGACCGCGGCCACCACACCGTAATCGACCCCCATGATGTCGTCGCTGACCCAGAAGATGTAGAGGCTCATCGTCCAGTTCTGCTTGTCGAAGAGGAGGGTGCGAACAAAGACGTACTCCTCCCAGCCGCGGATGAAGGAAAAGACGCCGACGGCCAACAGCCCCACCTTGACCTGGGGAAAGACGACCTCGAGGAAGGCGCGGCGGCGGGACGCCCCGTCGACCAGGGCCTGCATCTCGATGTCCCAGGGCACGGCGTCGAAAAAGCCCTTCATGATGAAAACGGCGAACGGCAACTCCAGCGTCGCGATCACCAGGATGACGCCGGTAATGGTGTCGAGCAGCCCGGTCCAGTGCATCAAAAGGAAGATCGGGATGATCAGCGTCATCGCCGGAAAGGCGTGCAGGACCAGCAGTGCCTGCAGGAAGCTCGCCCGGCCCTGGAAGTCGAAGCGCGACAGGTAGTAGCCGGCGAGCGTGGCGACCGAGAGGACGAGGAAGGTCTGCACCCCGGCGAGCATGAGCGAGTTGCCGAAGGCGGTCCAGACCGAGGGGAACTGAGCCTCGACCGTGCCGGCGCCACGCCCGGACAGGTTTTCGACGAAGTTCGGATCGCGCAGGAACGCCCAATTCTGCAGATGCAGGTCGGGGCCGATCGCCCAGGCGAGGGTCGTTCCGGCGACGACGACGATGCCGGCCGCCGCATAGAGCCGGCGTATGCCGGGCTCGGTCAAAAGATTGAGGAAGCCCAGGGCGAGAACGGCCGGCACCAGGATTCCGATCGAGCGCCAGAGGACGGCCGATTCGACGCCGCCGGTCCGGGCCGAGACCGAGATCGTGAACATCCAGAAATAGGGCAGGAGGATGGGCACCGAGACGGTGACGAGAAAGGCCATGAGCAGACCCTGGCCGATCGCGCGGCGGCGGCTGCCGGCTCTGGCCAGCGCGTCCCAGTCGGCCTGGCCACGGCCGGATGCCGGGCGTGCTCGCTGCAGCGACGGCAGGGTGGCGCTCACTGCACCTCTATCCGGGGCGTCTGCAGCAGCCGCTGCATGTCGAGCAGGCGCCACATGAAGAGCGAGGCAGCGATGCCGATGGCGACGAGGATCAGGCTCAACGCCGCACCGTAGGCGTACTGGCCGTTCTCGAAGGCGCGCTTGTAGACGTAGAGCGCGAAGACCATGGTGTCGTAGAACGGTCCGCCATTGGTGATCAGCCAGATATACTCGAAGCTCACGAGCAGCGAGAGCGTCTGGTAGACGGTGATGAAGCTCAACGGCCAGCGCAGTGCGGGCAGGGTGATGTGCCAGGTGACGGCCAAAGGACCGGCGCCGTCGACCCTTGCGGCATGGAACAGGTGCTCGGGGATCGCACGGATCGCACTGGTGAAGATGATCATGCCCATCGACGCACCGATGAAGCCGTTGGCGAGGACGATCAGGAGCATCGGCTGATTGGAGAGGACGTCGATCGGCTCGAGGCCGAGCCAGCCGACGGCGACCTGGTTGATCAGGCCCCGGTCGGTGGGACCGATCATCCAGGCCCAGAGCAGCGCGTAGACGACCGAGGGGCTCATCCGCGGCAGCAGCCAGATGGCGCGAAAGAAGGCGCCCGAGCGTTCCGGCACGGCAGTGGTGGCGAGTGCGAGCAGCAGCCCGAAGGTGACGTTGAAGATCCCGAGCGTCAGCAGGACGTAGGTGAAGGTGACCGCCATGGTGGGGCCGATGCGGCTGTCATTGGTCAGCATCCGCTCGAAATTGGCGGTGGTGAACTCGGTCACCTCGAGCGAGCGGCCCATGTCGGTAAACGCGACGAAGACGTCGACGACGACGGGGGCGATGAAGAACATGAAGAGCAGGACGGTCGCCGGGCCCAAAAAGAGAGCCATGTTGGCGAGCTGCCGCCGGGCGGCGGCCGAGGAAGGGTCGGTCGTGGCCATCCGGGTGAAGCGCGGGGACCGCGAGCGACGGCCCCCTCCGACTTCACTCAGTCGAGCACGATGAGCTCGTCGCCGAGCTCGGCCTGGAGCTCCTCGACGACGAACGCCGCTGCGTCCTTGGGCTCGAGCCTGCCGGTCTCGACCGCCTCGATGCCGGTAAAGACGATGGCGTTGTACTGGCCGATCATCGCGTGGTTCGGCATGAAGCTGGCGTATTCCAGCATGGGTGCCCCGGCCCGCAACGCCCAGCCTTCCTCGATGAAGCGGGGCATCGCTGCCTGGCCGTGGTTGATCGGGGTGTGGCCGGTGGTCACGGCATGTTCGGTGTTGAGATAGTTCTGGCTGGCGAGGCCGACGATGTAGGCGGCGAGCTCCGGATGCTCGCTCTTCGCCGAAACGGCGTAGATGATCGGATGCGAAAGATTGGCGGGCTCACCGCCCTCTTCGGCTGCCGGGCTGTGCGTCCAGCCGATCGCGTCGAAATAGGTGTCGTCGGTGAGCCCCCTGGTCTCGAGCTGGGCCGGAACGTTCCAGATGCCGTGGAACTTGATGAAGGCCGTCTTGTCGGTGCGGAAGCTGGCATGCACCTCGTCCCACGACCAGGCGGTCATGTTGGCCGGGATGACACCTGCATCGACGCTGTATTTCAGCCATTCGAAAAAGGCCGCGAGCTGCGTCTCGGAAATCTGCAGCTTGCCCTCGTCGGCATCGTACTGGTCGATGCCGAAGCTCTTCATCAGCATCTGAAAATCCGGGCCGACATTGGGCCGGTGCACGATGCCGTATTCGGCGGCACCGCCGTCGACGACCTCCTTGGCGAGGTCGGTCATGTCGTAGATGGTGAACTCGCCGCTCTCGACCATGGCCGGCAGCCCCTCGATGAAGGCCTCGTCCTTGCCGATCTGCCGCAGCATCTCCTTGTCGTAGAAGAACATCCGGATCTCGGAATCCTGCGGGATGCCGTAGCGGCCGCCTTTGTAGGCGACGGAGGCCCAGAGCGTGTCGATGATGTCGTCGTAGAGCTCGGGATTGGCCTCGATGTGCTCGTCGAGCCGGAAGGCCAGGTCCTCCTCGACGAAGGCGCCGATCCATTCGTGCGCCAGGACGTAGATGTCCGGGCCGCGATCGACGGCAAAGGCTTTGAACAGATCGAGCGCGTCGGCGTCGAAGCCGTCGGCGTTGTTCTCGAACACCTCGATGGCCACCCTGGTCTCGCTGCCGGTGGCTTCGAGCATCCGGTTCAGCTGGTCGGCGGCGGCGACGATATTGCCGGCGCGCAGCGGCCCCGAGCGATCGGCCCGCGACCAGAGCTGCAGCGTGACCTCTTCGGCCGAGACGGTAGCGGGTGCGAGGACAGCACTGGCCGCAAAAACCGCGATACCGGTCAATGCGCCGAAGAAGAGCTTTGCTGTTGTCATGGTCGACACCCCCTTTGTTTGCCGCGCAGCAATTGACAGAGGCGACGCATGCCAGGAATTCATGACATGCCGACGACAAGTCATCCTCTTCGGGCAGCGGCGAGACGGGGGGCGCGAAGGCAGCGATCAAGGCTTGCGTATGCGAAGCCGCGGCAGTGCGTGTGGTGACGAAGCCGGAGCCGTTGCGCCCGCTGGTGAAATCCGCCCGAGCCGGGGCGGCTCTATCATCAACCCACAACAAGCCAGACGTAGTCGTGCGAACGGCAACGAACAGACAGGCTGAAGAGCCGGCGCGGCGGACCGAAACCGAAGGCGATGAGCCGTACGAGCTTTCTCGCTGTCGAGCGGCTGTCGGTTCGTTATGGATCGACGCCGGTGCTGCACGCGCTGTCGCTGGCCGTCGCGCAGTGGGGCTTCGTCGCCCTGCTCGGGTCTTCCGGCTGCGCCAAGACCACAGTGCTGCGGACGATTGCCGGCTTCATCCGGCCGCTGACGGGTGCCTCGGGACCAGTGCTCGCCCTTCGACGTCGAGAGCTCGTCGGTTGGCGCCGATCTCCAGGATCGCGCGCCGCGGCGGCGCCATCTCGCCGCTGCCCGTGAAGTTCTGGTCCGGTCGCGCTGGTGGCTCAGCGGCGGAACGCTCGATCTTGTCGCTCGTCATCAATTGACGTGGCTCAGCTGGAACGAGCACGGCCCGCGCGGCGCGTTCTGCAGTCTTTGCTCGGGAGATCAGAAAGTCGCCTCGAGGCACCTCTGCCTGTGGTCGCGGTTGCGTGCCGGGCAGCACATGCTTGTTCGCCTCGGGATCGAAACGGTCCCCTGCAACCGCGCTGACCTCGAGCGCCCGTTTGCAAAGGTTTCATGCTGTTTCATGAGCTCGGCAGCGAGCAGATGCGAGGCGTTGGTCGGCCGTCGATGCAGCAGCCCGAGTGGGGCTGCGGGGACCCCACGGCCCCGCGGGGTGCCGAGCTCACCGGCGGTCGGCCTAAGGCTGGCGGCGGCCGTCCCGTCGTCCGGCCGATGGTCTCCATCGCCGGCCTTCATGCCGCCCGCCGCGATGCTGTCTTTCGGGCCTTGCGAACGCCGCTCGAAGCGCCGGGTAAGCCGGCCGAGGCCGCAAATACCGCCACGGCCCGCAAGCTCCTGACCATACTCGACGTCAGGCTCGTCAGCCGAAGCGACTATCGACGCGAGACATCGACCTGACTTCAGTTGCCGGCCAATCCGGGGCGGTTCATTCGGAGCCGACGCAGTTCTTCGAGTCGATCGATTGAGAGTTGCCAACAAGGGATTTTCTGGTCTATCGCTTGTTCGGTCTCGCTGAGACCTCGGGTCACCGCGACAACGAAAAATGGGTGTGGGAGGGACCAGCGTGCGACATCGGGCGAGCACGATCGACTTCGCCGCCACCGTGAGCGCGAGGCCGATCACGACGAACACTTTATCCCCTCCTGTGCTGCGTGGAACGAAAGCATGATCGGCGCGGGCTGACGGCCGGCCTGTGCCCTGGCGAGCGCACGCGCCGTGCGGCCGGCGGTCGCCCGTAGCGCGGCGCGTGACGCGACCGGTCGCCGACGACAACCTCGAGGGAGAGCAGTAATGCGCAGACTCTATCGGCGTGAATGCTGGATTACGCTGATCGCCTTTGCGGTCGTGACCTTGCTCACGCACATATTTCCCGTCTACTTCCTGTTTCCGGCAATCGTCGAGTTCACGATCTTCGGCTTCCCCGCCCACTACCTGATGACCATGGTGGTCGGCTGGCTCGTCCTGGTGCCCGTGTACTGGTACTACATGAAGATCAGCGAGCAGATCGATCTGGAGATCAGTGAGTACGAGGACCGCGACGACGAGGTCCGCGACGCAACCGCGGCCGCGGCGACCTTGCCGCGTGCTGCCGAAGCCGTGGGAGGCGACTGATGATCCGCCACCTGCTGTCGCTCTCGTTCGCCCTGGTCGTCACCCCGGCGGCGGCCCTGGCCCAGGACGCCGCCGCCCAGGAGACGACCGGTGTCTATCGTTTCGAGCCGACCTCGATGCTCTCCACCCTCGGGATCGTCTACACGCTCGCGATGGTGACCCTGTTTCTCGTCATCGGTTGGGTGGCCAAGAGCCGGGTCGTCAGCAGCGCCGACTTCTACGCCGCAGGTCGCAGTGTGGGCGGGCTGTCCAACGGCCTCGCCATGACCTCCAACTACATGAGCCTCGCCACTTTCCTCGGCTTTACGGCGCTGCTCTGGAGCATCCAATACTTCCTGGTCGCCATCGTGCTCAGCTTCCTCGGCGGCTTCGTGATGATCTCGATCGCGATAGCACCATGCCTGCGCCGCGGGGGCCAGTTCACCAGCATGCAGTTCATCGGCGACCGGTTCGGCCACACCGCCAAGATCATCGCCGTGCTGTGCATGATCCTGCTCGCCCAGCTGTACCTGATCGGCCAGATGAAGGGCGTGGGCAACGTCTTCCAGGTGATGTTCAACTGGGACTACACCACCGGCCTGGTCGTCGGTGGCCTGGTCGTGACGATCTACGTCACGATCGGCGGGATGTACGGCCTGTCCTACAACCAGACGGCCCAGGCGATCATCATGGGGATCGCGCTGATCGTGCCGGCGGTGATCATCCTCTGGAAGCTCGGTGCCGGCTGGGCGAGCTTCTTCCCGCCGTTCGGCTACGGCAATCTGGTGCCGCAGATGATCGAGGCGCTGCCCTCGTATTTCGACCCGTTCAGCACCCAGGATGGTGCCCTGCCGCTGACGCCGAAGTTCTACACCGCGATCATGTTGAGCATCGCGTTCGGCACCATCGGCCTGCCGCACATCGCGATGCGCTACCTCACCGCGCCGACCGTCTACTCCGCCAAGATCTCCACCTTGTGGGGCATCCTGTTCATCGGTCTGGTGTTCTTCACCACCTTCGCGATCGGCTTCGCCGCCAAGCTCTACACGGTCAACGAGCTGAATGCGAACGGTCTGGCGATCGAGCCCAGCGAGGCCGATCTCCTGGTCGTGATCATGAGCCAGGCCTTCACCCCGGCCTGGATCGCAGCATTGCCGGTCGCCGGCGCGCTCGCCGCCGGGATGTCGACGATCGGCGGCCTCCTGATGGTGATCGGGACCGGAATCGGCAACGACATCTACTCGACGGTGGTCCCCAAGGCCGACGACCGCTCGCGGGTCAAAGCGGGCTACATCTTCACCGCGTTCGGCGGCATCGTGACCATCATCCTGGCGCTCAACCCGCCGGAATTCCTCCTGACCAGCGTGATCTGGGCGTTCGTGGTGGCGTCCTCGACCTTCACGCCGGTCCTGATCCTCGGCATCTGGTGGAAGGGTGCCAACAAGGCGGGCGCGATCGCCGGCATGCTGGTCGGCGGCTTCCTCTCGATCGCGCTCTGGTGGACCAAGGGCAGCCTGCTCGGCGTGCAGTTGATCCAACTCGGACCGCTCGGGTTCCTGGTGACGGCGATCTTCAGCGCGTCGGCGGCCTGGTTCACGACCGTGGTGGTGAGCCTGCTGACCGGCGGCGAGAAGGACGAGCGGGTCCTGCGCGAGGTCGACCGCATCCACGGTTGGCGCGACTATCATCCCGATCGCTACAACGGCAAGGCGTTCCCGCTCGCCTGTGCGGCGATCGCGCTGGCGCTGATGGTCTGGTCGGCGATGCCCGATCCGGCGTTCGAGGCCGCAGCCGAGGCATCCGCTCGGACCCAGTTGGCCGGCACCACGGCCGACTGAGCCGACGGGGGAGCCGGGTCCGTCCCGGCTCCTCCCGCCCGCCTCGCCCATGCGCCCCTCCAACCTCCTGCTGCCCAGCGCCGCCATCTTCCGCCACGCTCTGGAGAACCCGCGCGCCGGGTTGTGGATCGGCCTGATCCTGCTCACGGTCGGCGCCCTGTACGGCTGCTGGGTCGCCGCCTTTCAGCTGATGCTGGGCGGCGACCTTCAGGGCATCGCGGTCGCCGAGATCCCGGTCTGGCTCCTGTTCGCCGGCAACGTCCTGGCCGGTGTGATGATCGCGATCATCGGTCACCTGGGGATCGCCCTGATCGCGTGGCTGATGGCCCGGGCGGTCGGCGCGCCCGCTTATCTGATCGTCCTCTACCGGACCACCGCCTACCTCTTGCCGGTGGCAGCACTCGCTGCCCCCTTTCTGGCACTGACCGGCGGCGCTGTCGTGGTGCCCGAGGCGGACCCGCCCCGCCTCTGGATCTACGCCCTCTTGGCGCTGCTCGGCGCCGGCCTGTTCCTCGGCGGCCTGTTCGTCCTCTTCCGCACGACCCAGGACCTCGGCCCGGCCCGCGCCGCGTTGGCCACGGCACTGTTCGTGGTCTTCTCGGTCGCGATTCTGCTGATCGCTTGACAGCTTGGCCTGCCCCCATTGTTCGGTCCGGGCATGGTTGGTGCACTGGTAGCCTCTGGTCCGGAGGGATGACGCTCTCGGGCGCTGGCGGACGCTACCCGAGGGCGCTGGGCGGCCTCACCTGTTGCCGGGTAGGGGCAGCGGAACGCGAACCCGTCTCGGTTTGCCGCGAGGCGGCCGATTTCGTGCCGCACCGGGTTGACGCCACTCGGCAAGCGCTGTGGATCAGCGCCCGCAAACCACCGCTGATCGGCGCCGATCCGCACGTGGCAAAGATACGGAACAGTAAAGTCGTGCCGATGGTCAATCGGGTGTCAAGATGAATCTGGGCGCGTTCTGCTGAGCCGTGACTGGCCGACTTTGCACTTCTGCAGCTGTGCCACGGCAGATGGGCTGCAGAACACGCAGCGGTGGGGCCATCGGGCGAAGCAACGGGCGCCGAGTTCACAAGTCGCTGGGCGAAGACGTGAGCGGACGATGCCGGGTGTCGGCCGCCTGCCAAGTCTGCCGCTAGTCACTGTCAATCGAGCCTCCCCGGCGCTGCCATCAAACAAAGAACGCAGCATAACCAATTGAAATTCCGCGAAGTCAATTCGCGGCACCGCTCTTGCTGCACTGCATCAATCCGCGGCCGCCAGGAAGCGGCGGGCGCGCCGCAAAGCGATACGAGTAAGAATTCGTCTGCCGGCACCATCTCTGGACTTGACCCACCGATTCCAAGCACCTTAGAGTTCGATTAGTTCCAATTATCCGGCCTCCTTGTGGGGGGGTGCAATCACAGCGGCACAGCCGCTGCGAATTGCAAGGCGTGACCCGCCTCCGTCCGGCGGGCGCGATGCTGCCGGCGTTGCCAATGGTCCGACACCAGGGAGTACGGGTATTGTCAGTGCAGATGCAAACCGCCGAAGAGCCGGGCGATCCCAGCCGTCTGCCGCAGACGGACGAGGATGGTCTCTTCGAAATCCGTCTCGAGTCCCTGGGCGGGCTGGGCGCGCACCTGACCGGTAAGATGCTCGCCGAAGCCGCTGTTCTGCGCATGGGTCTCAACGGCGCGCACTTCTCCTCGTACGGTTCGGAAAAGAAGGGGTCGCCGATCAAGTCCTTCGTGCGGCTGACCGCCGCCGATGGCGAGGTGCGCACCTCGGCCCCGGTCGAGCGACCGTTCGTCGTCGCCGTCTTCATGGACACGCTGCTGGACGATCCGGCCGTGCTGAGCGGCTTGCGCCAGGGCGGCATCCTGGTCGTCAACACCACCAAGACGCCAGAGGAAATCCGCGAACAGCTGGACTACCACCACGACACCGTCGGCTGCCTCGATGCGACCAGCATCGCGATGGAAGAGAAGAGCCGGATCAACACCGCGATGCAGGGTGCGATCGCCGAGCTGGTCTCGTTCATGGACGTTGCTGCCGTGCGCGAGGTGCTCGCCGCCACCTTCGAGCGCAAGCACCCGAGCATCATCGAGTCGAATCTGCGGACCTTCGACCGCGGGGCGGCCGAGCTCGTGATCGACCGACGCGACCCCGCGCCGGAAGGGCGGAACGTTTTCGGCGCGGAGCCGAAATGGGGCTACCTGAACGCCCCGATCGGCGGCGTGGTCGCCGATCCGGCCAACACCGTCACCAAGAACCTGTCCGGCTCGCGCGCCGGCCGCATTCCGGTGTTCCACGCCGAGAAGTGCATTCACTGCGGGCTCTGCGACCTCGCCTGCCCCGACAACACCCTCGCATGGGACATCCACCAGAACGAGGACGGCAGCTGGTACACCAGGATGCGCGGCATCGACTACCAGTACTGCAAAGCCTGTCAGGCGTGCGTGGAGTCCTGCCCGGTCGGCGCGATCACCAACGAGCGCGAGACGCCCGGCTTCGCCGAAGCGCATACCGCGCGACTGGACTGGTCGCCGCGCGTCGTCGCCGGCGATCGCCGGTACGAGCCCTAGTCGCAGCGGCACCGCCGAGCGCCGTGACATCCAACTGGTCAAGTCTCGATAGGAGAACACCGTGGCTGTGATCGAACAGACCTTGACGAGGCCCGAGGCGAACACCGTGCTTGCCCAGCGGACGGCTTTTCTGGGTGGCAACGAGTGCGCCGCCCAAGCCGCCCGCGACATCAACTTCCACATCATGGGCTACTACCCGATCACACCGTCGACCGAGATCGCCCAGAACCTGGACGAGAAGTTCGCCAACGGCGAGCACGAGATCACCATGATCCCGGCCGACGGCGAGCACGGCGCCGCCGGTATCTGCTATGGCGCCAGCCTCGGCGGCGGCCGCGTATTGAATGCCACCAGTGCCAACGGGCTGCTCTTCTCGATCGAGCAGCTGCCGGTCCAGTCCGGTACGCGGGCACCCATGGTGCTGAACCTCGTCACCCGCTGTGTGAGTGGACCGCTGGATATTCTCTGCGACCACTCCGACCTCTACTACACGCTCAACACGGGCTGGATCATCCTGATGGCCCGGGACCCGCAGGCCGTCTACGACATGAACCTGATGGCAGTGCGAATCGGCGAGTTTCTCGACGTGCGGTTGCCGGTGATCGTCGCATCGGACGGTTTCTACACCAGCCACCAGAAGCGGCGGGTCCGGGTGTTCGAGGATCGCGACGTCCTGCACGATGCCTTCCTGCAGCGCACAGAGCCGCCGTACCATGCCCTCGATCCGCGCAACCCGATCACTTTCGGGCCGTACATGAACGACCCGGACATGATCAACAACAAGTACCAGCTGCACCACGCGATGGAGGCGGCCCTGCAGCATCTCCCCGAGCTGTTCGAGCAGTTCGCCGCGATCTCCGGCCGACACTACCCCATGGTCGAGACCTACCACGCGGACGACGCCGACGTGGTGGTCTTCCTGCTCAACTCGGCGGCCGAGACGGCAAAGGACGCGATCGACCGCCTGCGCGCGCGGGGCCACAAGGTGGGCCTGGTCTCACCGAACGTGCTGCGGCCGTTCCCGCTCGAGGACATCCGGGCCGCACTCGGCAACGCCAAGGTGATCGTCATCGGCGACCGCGCCGACTCCTACGGCGCCCACGGCGGGAACATGACCCATGAGATCAAGGCGGCGCTGATCGACCTGCCGGGCAGGCCGCCGATGTTCGTCAGCCGCATCTACGGCCTCGGCGGCAAGCCCTTCACGGTTCCCGACGCCGAAGCCTTCTTCCACCTCGGCCTGGAAGCGTTGGCAACCGGCAAGGTCGACGTGCCGTTCGACTATCACGGCGTGACCCCCGGCGCCCCGGAGAAGAAGCCGATACGGTCGGTGCCGCCGGTCACCAAGGAAGAGGTCAGCACCGGTCTGGTCAAGGTCGAGCGCAACGCGGAGACCGGCAAGCTCGAGGTGGACCTGCCCCCCTTCTGGGCGCTCACGGCGCGGCCGCGCCGGGTCGTCCCGGGGCACGGCGCGTGCCCCGGCTGCGGCATGTTCCCGGTGCTGGATCAGATGTTCAAGGCGCTCGAAGGCGACATCGTGGTGCTGTTTCATACCGGCTGTGCGATGGTCGTCACCACCGGCTACCCGTTCAGCTCGCACCGCGTCACCTACATTCACAACTTGTTTCAGAACGGTGCGGCCACCCTCTCCGGCCTGGTCGAGATGTACCACGAGCGTGTGGCGCGCGGTGAGCTGCCGGCTTCGGACGACATCACCTTCGTGATGATCAGCGGCGATGGCGGCATGGACATCGGCATGGGTCCGGTCCTGGGCACGGCGCACCGCAATCACCGCATGATGATCATCGAGTACGACAACCAGGGCTACATGAACACCGGTAGCCAGATGTCCTACTCGACGCCGCTCGGCCACCGCACCAGCACGAGCCATGTCGGCCGAAAGGAGGAAGGCAAGCGGTTCCACCACAAGGACACCGTGCAGATCATGGCGTCGACGCACATGCCGTATGTGTTCAGTGCCGTGGAGGGCTTTCCGGCCGACCTGATGCGCAAGGTGGCCAAAGCGCAGTGGTATGCGAAGCACGAGGGCATCACCTACGGCAAGGTGCTCTCGTTCTGCCCGCTGAACTGGGGTACGCCGGATGACGAGGGCGCCAATACCGTGCAGGCCACGGTCGATTCGTGCTTCTTCCCCATCTACGAGGTCGAGCACGGCCACACGACGATCAGCCACGATCCGGACGAACTCGGGACCCGCGTATCGCTCGCCGACTGGCTCGGCAAGATGAGCAAGACGAAGCACCTGCTCGAGCCGGAGCACCGGCACATTCTCGACGGCCTGCAAGCGGAGATCGACCGACGCTGGCGGCGCCTCAAGGCCATGCACCAGCATCCGGATCTCTAGAGGTAACGCGAACGGAAGGCACCCATGTTCGAGATTGTCCAAACGCGACGGCTCACGCCGGTGACCAAGCTGTTCGAGGTGGCGGCACCACTCGTCGCCAAAGCGGCGCGCCCCGGTCAGTTCGTCATCCTGAGAGTGCACGGCAGGGGCGAGCGCATTCCGGTCACCATCACGGACGCAGACCCCGAGGCCGGCACGGTGACCGTGGTCATCCAGGAGGTCGGGGCGACCTCCAAGATGGCCAACGAGTTGCACGACGGCGACCATTTCCATGACCTCGCGGGCCCGCTCGGCGAGGCGGTGCCGCTGCGTGACAATGGTCATGTGGTCTGTGTCGGCGGCGGCTTCGGTGCCGGTGCCATGCTGACCATCCTCAAGGGCCTGAAGCCGATGGCGACCCGCACCTCGGCGATCGTCGGCGCCCGCACGGCCGACCTGGTCATCCTCCAGGATCGGCTGCGCGAGGCTGCCGACAACGTCTACGTGTGCACGGACGACGGGTCGGCCGGCTACAAGGGCTTCGTTACCGGCAAGCTCGAAGAGCTGATCGGGTCGGGCGAGCGCATCGACCAGGTCCTGGCTATCGGCCCGATGGGGATGATGCGCGGGGTGGCCGGCGTAACGGTCCCGCACGGCATTGCGACCCTGGTCTCACTCGACCCGATCATGATCGATGGAACCGGCATGTGCGGGGCCTGCCGCGTCACCGTGGGCGGCAAGACGATGTTCGCCTGTGTCGACGGGCCGTTCTTCGACGCGGCGCAGATCGATTTCGAGGAGCTCATGCGGCGCAACAAGACCTACCGGGACGAGGAAGCCGCAGCCCTCGGCCGCTACGAGGCGGCACACTGTCACGCCGAAGCGGCTGCGGCTCAGGCTTGAGCGACCCGGGCCTGGCGCTGCCGTTCGAGAGCTGGATCGAGACAACACGCTGAGAGGACTTCACCGTGCCGATCATCACCCCGACCAAGACCCCGATGCCCCTCGCGGACGCCAAAGTGCGTGCCAAGAACTTTGGCGAGGTCAATTGCGGCTACGATCCGGCCAGGGCGATTGCGGAGGCCGATCGTTGCCTGCAATGCCAAGACCCGACCTGCCAGAGCGGCTGTCCGGTCAGCGTGCCCATCCGCGAAGTCATCCACTTGGTTTCGCAAAGGCACTTCGACGACGCGCTGGCGCTGGTCAAGCGCTTCAACAGCCTGCCGGGCGTGTGCGGCCGCGTGTGCCCGCAGGAGAACCAGTGCGAAGGCCGCTGCCACGTCGGGGACCGTTTCGGCCCGGTCGCGATCGGCTATATCGAGCGATTCCTCGCCGACTGGGACCGCCTGCATCCGGCGCGGCCGCAGGCGAGGGCGGAGCCCAAGGGCCAGAAGGTGGCGATCATCGGCTCCGGCCCGTCCGGCCTGACCGCGGCGGGCGATCTCAACCATCTCGGCTACGACGTCACCATCTTCGAGGCGCTGCACGATCCGGGCGGTGTGCTGCGCTACGGCATCCCGGAGTTCCGCCTGCCCAAGGACGTGCTCGACGGCGAGATCAACGCGCTCGTCGAGGCGGGCGTCGACATCCAGTGCAACGTGGTGATCGGCAAAACGCTGACGCTCGACCAGATCATGGGCGAACTGGGCTACGCGGCGGTGTTCATCGGCACCGGCGCCGGCCTGCCGAACTTCCTGAACCTCCCCGGCGAAAATCTGAACGGGGTCTACTCCGCCAACGAGTTTCTGACCCGGATCAACCTGATGGGGGCGTACCGGTTCCCCCATTTCGACACTCCGGTGAAATCGGGCCGCCGGGTGGCGGTCATCGGCGCGGGCAACACGGCGATGGACGCGGCGCGCTGCGCGATGCGTGCCGGCTCCGAGGAGGTGACGGTCGTTTATCGCCGCTCGGAGGAGGAGATGACCGCGCGCGCAGAAGAATACGAGCACGCCATCGAGGAGGGCATCCAGTTCAAGTGGCTCAACAACCCGATCGAGTTCATCGACGACGGCAGGGGTTGGGTGTGCGGCATGAAGTGCATCAAGATGGAGCTCGGCGAGCCCGGTGAGGACGGCCGCCGCCGGCCGGTGCCGATCCCGGGATCGGAGTTCGTGATGGATGTGAACAACGTCATTCTGTCGATCGGCACCAGCCCCAATCCCTTGGTGTCGCGAACCACGCCGGGCCTCGACGTGACGTCCTGGGGCGGCCTGCAGGCCGACGAGACAACCGGGCAGACCAGCCGCGAGGGCGTCTTCGCCGGCGGCGACATCGTCACCGGGTCGGCGACGGTGATCCTGGCGGCGGGTGCCGGCAAGCGCGCCGCCGTCGCGATCGACAAATACTTGGCGGGCAAGCGCGAAGCGGCTCTGATGACGCACTGATCATCCTGACGGCTCGCAGCGGGCGCGCCGTCAGGGAGAAGGAGGGTCGACCCCGCTCCGCCGGTGGTTGCGGGCGCCCGGCGCCTACCCCAGGCGCACCGGGACGGTAGAGGCGGACGGCTCCCACGCCGGCGAACGGGCTCGATCACCCCGGAGGCTCGCGGGATGCCGTCCGCCAGTCCTCGAAACAGCCGGTCCAAGCTCGAGATAGCCGGTCCAAGAACGACAGGAGGCTCCAGCTCTCGGGAAGATGGAGCGAGGAAGAGGCAAGGGACCGGGGCAAGGTTTACAGCGGAACTGCGCGCGCGGGCCGTGCGGATCGCGCTGAAGCATGCGGGCGGGTATGCGAGGGATCATCGGATTTGCCCGGCGCTGGGCAACCCGGCCACGCGGTAACTCACGCATTCGTCATGACCATGCGTCCGCAGGTTGGGGCACAAGGTTTCTGGCTCGTTGTTCCGCTGCAAGGAGGAGAAGCAGATGCAGCGATCGGTGAAACCTCTTCTGGCGCTTGCGCTGCTGCTTTTGCTGCTGACCGTTCTGGTCGAATTCGGAGCCACGGCTCTGCTCGGTGCAGCAACGGCCGCGCCCGTCCCGCAAGGCGCCGATGTTCTACCGGCGCCGGGGCTCGCCGTGCCGGCTCTGGCACTCTTCGACAGCCTTCTTCTATGGGTCGTGTTCTTGGTCACGGGCGGCGCCGTGTTGCCCCCGGCTCTCCTCGCCCGTGTGCAAGGTGCCGCGACGCTCGTCGCGACCCTGCTGGCCGCACTCGCCGCGGTCATGGTGGCCGGCGCAGCCATGGCGCTCTTGACGATCATGTCGGGTCTCCTGCTGGCCCCTCCCTTCGGGACCGTCGTCTACCTCGCCGTCTACGGCGCATTCGACCTGGTGACGGCACAGGTGGCGTTGAGCACTGCCATCACCCTGAAGCTCGTCTCGGCGGGCCTGCTCGTTGCGGCGCATTGGCGGTTCCTCGAGAACCGCAGCCTCGTGCTCCTCATGGTCACATCCCTCGGGCTGACCGCGGTCGTCGCCCTGCTGCACGGCATCGTCCCGAACGTCCTCGTCAGCATCACCGATGCGATCGCCGCGGTCATTGCCGCCGCCGTGACGCTGCTGTGGGCCGTGCCCTTCGCCGTTGGCGGGATCATCTCGGCCTTGCGTGCCGTCAAGCCGCAACCGGTCTCAAGTTGATCCGTTCGGCCGCACGACGATGGCACCGATATTCGCGCTCTCGGGCGGCGCTCCGTCGACCGTCCACCAACCCAGCGCATCACCGCAGTTGAAGGCCTGGGCATAGCGGAAGCGGACGAAGTAGGTGCCGGGTTCGCTGGGTGCCGTAAGCGTGAAGTCGGCATTCCCCTGCCCGCGGATCCGGCCATTGTAGATGCAGGCCTGGGCCCGATCTTGACCATCGATGCCGAGGATGATCTGGTTGATGGATCCAGCGGCGCAGTCGGGGCAGTTGTACTCGTAGGCGGTGGAGCCCCGGACCGGAGCTCCTGCCCCTGCGACCACGACGTTGCCGTCGCCCTCGCCAATTCGGAAATCGCGGAGCGAGACTTGGCCGAAGCTGCCACTGTCGGCGATCTCGGGAAGGGACTCCCGCGTCGCCACGTAGTAGGCACCGAACCCGAGCGCCAGCACGACCGCCGCGGCGGCTCCGACCATCCACCAGGGGAACGGCTTCGGCTCGGTGGGCGGTGCGGCAGGGACTTCGATGGCTACGGTTGGGCCCTCGGCGAAGAGCTCGCCCGGCTGCTCGAGCGCGTAGACCAGCGGGCGAAAGGTGACGCGGCCGGCGGCGGCCGCGGTCGGCGCCGTCATCCGGACCCGCAGTTTGATCGTCGAACCGGGCTCCATCAGCATCCCGTCGGCCGGTTGATCCAGCTCGAACCACCCTGCTGCCGCCGTCGAATCGGCGCGGATCTCGGCGCGGGAGCGGAGAGTTTGCGAGGTCACGTTGGTGACGTTGAAGGAGACCTCGCCTCTCCGCTCTGCATCGAGAGCGACGGCAAGCGCCGTCGGCGTGATGGCGAAGGACGTGCTCATGAGACGTGCTCCGAGTGTTGCGGCAGGACCAGTCCCGCGGTGCTGTAGGCTGGCTTCTCGTGCTCGACGACGAGAGTGATGAGCGCGTGGTACTGGACGGCGGTCGCCGGCACCAGAACCTCGAAGTGGAAGGGCCGGGCGTCCGGGTAACCTGCGCCGAAGACTTCCCGGATCTCGAAGCCGCGCACGCCCGTGGCGATCTCGAGGAAGCGCACGAGTCCGGCTGCCGTGCCCCGCGACTTCGCGAGATCCGATGCCCTGGCGATCAGCGCCCGAATGCGACCCGTCTCGAGCATCGCCGGCGGTGGCTCGCGTCGACCGGCCGAGCCGGACGGCACGAGGTGGGCGAGCCCGACCCAGGCTGCAAGCATGGGCAGGAACCGCTCCGGGGTGGTCATCGGATCGAAGATCAGCTCGAGCCGGTCCAGATGCTCGCAGGGAGCGGCGTGCATCGCCTCCATGACCTCGAGGAGCGCATCGAGCGGGGTACCGCGGCCGCAGGTTCGGCGGACAACTTCGGGAAGGAGGACCTCAATCGAGGACTGTTGCATGGCGCTTCGCCACCGCTACTTCGTGCTCCCCCGAGCAAAAGAGCCAGCTCGGCGGCAAGGTCACGCGTTCGGGGAACACCCGTTCGGCGCAGCTCTGCCAGCTTCTTCCGGCGTCCGCGCTGCGGAACGGGCCCTGCAGGCCGCCCGCGAGCAGCAACCCGCCGTCGCGCTTGGCGGCGAGCGAGGTGACAGGCTCGAAGCGCTCTCGACTTCGAACGGGCAACCCACTCGTCACAGCGGGCAGCTCCCAACCTGCCTCCGGCTGCTTCAGATCGAGGCTGACGACACCCGCCCGAGCCGTCGCGGCGATGACGCGTCCGTCCGTGACACACAAGGCATGGCAGCCCCCGCCCTGCCAGTCGCGCTTGAAGGACTGCCAGCCACCGGGAATGTCCTGGTCGCCGATCAGCTCGCGCCTGTGGCAACCTTCGCCCGGATCGTTGCCGACGGCGATCTCACCGGCCCACAAGAACGTTCGCGGCCCCTCGTTGACGAGCGTCAGGGCGCGCACGCTGCGCCCTTCCAGGCCGATGCGCTTGAAGCTGCCGCTTTCGCCCGCCATGGCCGAAAGGAAGATCCCTCCGCCGTCCGTCGCGGCCAATGCGACGTACCAATCGCCGCGCGCGCCGCGAATGGCTGCCGTTGCGGCGATTCCGAGATCCGGCCGGGCCGGATCCACGCTGGCCTGAAGGGGAACCGATCCTTGCGCCACGCCGAGATGGTAGAAACCCGATTCTGTCGCCAGCAGCAGCGAGGGGGTCCCGCCCTGGTCCGTCCAGGCGATGTCGCGGACCGCAAAGGTCGTCTGTGCGAGTTGCCGCCAGGTCTCGCCGCAATCGGCCGAGACATGGATGCGCGAATGGCTCGTGGCTGCGGTGTCGCCGGCGCGAAGGTTGACCACGGCAACCCAGCCGGGACGGTTCGGATGGACCTGGATACGACGCACCGTCCACGCGTCGAACGTTGCGACCGGATCCCACCCGATGCCGTCGTCCACCGAGCGGAAGACCCTGTCACCGGCACCGATGTACCACGTGGACGGCTGGAAGTGGTCCGCAGCGACGGCTCCTGTTTCGCCGTCGGGCACGTCGGCCGCCTCGAAGGTGACTTTCTCGATGTAGTCGACGCCCGGCTCGTTCGAGACGAGATCGTAGATGTGGTACTCCCTCAAGCTGCGGCCGAAGGGCCAGCCGGAACGCTTCGGAGGCACGGGCAGGGGGGTGACGGTGTGGTGGAGCCGCTGCAGGAGTCGCGCCCGGACAGCGCTCGGGTCCTCTTCGGGCCGCACGACGACCTCGAGCTTGACCGAAACGGGTTTGACCTTGGCCCAGCTGACGACGCAGCGCGTTCCGAGAGGCCGCCGCTCCTCCAGCAATCGCTCGACCCGCCGTCGAAGTATCTCGGTGCAGTGCTGGGCATAGCTGGCGGCGGTCAGCTGGCCGCCGGGCGTTGCCGCCTCGGGTACCTCCGGGACCAGCAGCACCTCGACCGTGCCGGGTACGGCATGGCTCCAAAGGGCGGCCTGGGTCAGTGCCTTCGCCCGCGCGATGCCGCCGGCGCGCCGTGCCAGGAGTTCGAAATCCTGCGCGGTGACGGCCCGCTCGATCGCCCGAAAGCTCTCCGGCCCGCGGCGTTTGGCAGCTTCGAGTGTCTCGGCCTCGGTCCCGCCGGACGCTCCTCTCGGGTTGTCGACTTGGATCCCCGGCAGCGCGTCTTTGAGAACAGTGAGTTGGCCGGGTGCGACGTTCCCCGAGCGCCCACCACCCCGCCGATACCAAATCCGGATCTGCGCACCCGCCGGTGGCACGGCTCCGGCAGAGCCCTCCGGCGCAAAGAGCACGGTGCCGCTCACCCGATCGACCTGATAGACGCGCGTGTCCTCGTCCAGATGTTCGAAGCTCTCGACTTCCCGCCAGACCGCGAAGGTTCGATCGGCGAAGCGAATGGCCGGCCCGGAATCCTCGATGCTCCGCTCGACCCCGACAAGAACGCCGGTCTCGTCCCCTAAGGGGGCGATGATCGGCGGGCGGCTCGCCTGCACGATCAGTGCCGGTTGTCCCGAGCCGTGCCCGACCAGTTCGCCGTCGACGATCTCGCAGTGGTGCGCGAGGACCGAAGCCTCCGCCACACCGGGGAGAAGGGACAATGGGGCGGCGGTCACGAAAACAGGCGGTTCGCCGTCGAGGGCGCGCGCCACGGTCACCCGCGTACCACGGGGAATAATCAGGGCCTCTTGGGTTGCAGCGCGGCGAAAGAGCAGCTCGACCTCGGCTGCGGTGGGCGGCTGCAAGCGCACGCCCAGCAGGCGCAAGAACGCGACGTAGGCTCGGTCCGGCAGGCGATTGAGACGGTAGAGCATGAGTTCGGTGAGGTGCGCGAAGACCTCGACGAGCACGATGCCGGGATCATGGACGGACAGATCCGTCCAGCTCGGCGACCGCCTCTGGATGATGGCACGCGCCTCCTCGACGAGCTGGTCGAAGCTGCGGTCGTCGAGCGCTGGCGACTCCATCATGGCGTCGCCCCTTCGGCGAGTACCACGGGATGAGTGAGCCGGTCGATCGCGAGGGTCGCCCGTACCCGATAGTCGAGTTCGATCGTCAAGAGCCCGGTATGGATGGGATCGCTGAAGGCGTCGATCCGCAAGATCTCGACCCGTGGCTCGAACCGTTCCACCGCCCGCCGGACGAAGTGAATGGCCAGCCCCTGCGTGGTCTCGTCGTCGGGCGCAAAGGCCAGTCGCCACAGGTCGCAGCCGTAGTCCGCTCGCATCACCCGTTCGCCGGGCATCGTCGACAAGAGTAGCAGAAGCGCCTGCCGGATGGCGGCGGCACCCTCGACCATGGCGATCCCGCCGGACGAGGAGATCGCGAAGCCGGGCGGCTCGTCGGCACCCGCCGCCGTCACGGAATGGAAGAAGCCGAAGGCCCGATCCTGCGGGGTCATGCGTCGATGCTCACAAAGCTCTGGCCCGCATGACGCACGCCGTACCTGACCGTCGCCGGCGGCGTTCCGTCCGTCGTGCCGACGAGCCGATCGAGACAGACCGCCCGGCCCTCGATACGGACGAAGCCGCTATGCTGCTCGGCCGACAGGGTCGCCGTACAGGGCTTGATCCCGACACCGATATTCGGGCAGCCGACGATCGATCGGCCGATCGGGTCACGCCCCACGAGCACGGGTTGACCTCCGATCCGAACAAATCCCTGTCCTGCCACCATTCGCACGATCCCGAGCTGGTGATCACAACGAACCGCGGCCTTCAGCGTCAGGGCCAGCATCTGCTCAGCCCTGCTCGAAATCGATCCGCGCCGCGCGGATCGTGAGATTTCGTCCGGGTGCCTCGATCACGAGATCGGTCGAGGCGTGCAGGGTCGCGGCCGAGCTCGTGAGATCCAGGAAGGTGCCGTTGGCGATCTCCAGGCGCGCGCCGGCTCTCTGGTCGTCCAGCGTCAGCCGCTGCCCACCCGGGCTCACGAAGCTGAAGCGACGATGCCCCTCGTCGTGATCGGGCGGCGAGTGCTCGCCATAGAGCCCGCCGAGCACGAGGGCATCGCCGCTCTCTCCGCCCAACAGGAGCACGAGAACACGGTCGCCGATGTCGGGAAGGCTGACGACTCCCTTGCCCAAGCCGGCACCCGGGGTCATCACGGCCAGCCAGTCGCTCTCGAGATCGCCGGATGCAGGACTGCGGACCCGCACGCGGCCGAGCCGCAGCGGATCGTCGATCCGGACGACGACGCCGAAGGTCGCAGACAGCCGCCCCGGCGCTCGCCGCGAATCGGGTGGCGCCGTCCCGAAGCTCGAGACGAAGCCGGTCTGCGGATCGAAGCGATGCGTCACGTCCGTGACCACATAGGTGCCGCTGAAGGCCGCGTGTGGACCGTCGATTCGCACCCGCCGGCCTGGTTCGAGGCGCGGGTCGCCGATCGTCGTGCCTTCGATGCTGAGCGCTGTTGCGCTGCGGCGGTCGAGCTCCGTCTGCGCCAGGCTGTCGGCATCGCGCTCGTCCTCGAGCAGTTCGTTCAGCAGGACGGCGCCGCTGCTGCTGTTTGGCCCCGACCCGAACGGACCGGGCCGCGGTGAACGGGCCTGGCCTCGCACCTCGCGGGCGAGGCCAGGGGACCAACCGGCGACCGCTAGCGGGTCGGGAAAGTTCCCGGTGCTCCGGACACGGAACTCCAGAAGGTCCGCCTGTGTATGCAGGAGGACGACCGGGTCCTCGAGGCCTGTTGGACTGAAGAACTCGATCACGCGGCCGCGCAGGCTGAAGTGCAGACCGACGCGCTCCGCAGCGCTCGCAAGGACGTCGAAGTCCGATTGCTGTTGCTGCTCGAGGCGGCGGCGCGGCGGTATCGGCTTGTCGTATCGTGCACGCAGACCGAGATCGCGGGCGAGCTCGTTGGCGAGCGCGAGCACATCGAGATCGAGATGGGCGCGAACGGAACTCCGCGTTGCCAGGATATGCAACTGGTCGCGCGCTTCGACCGCGAGGACGCCGCAACCGTCCGCGCGCTCCTGGTACTCGTACTGGGCCACCAGCCCATCGAAGAGAGGTTGATCGTCGGCAGCCAAAGTCACCGACTTGCCCGGGACGAGCTCGCTCGAAGGCAGGCCGACCCCCGTGATCCGGATGCTGAGTTCGGCCGGGGCATTCGCCCGCCGGCGGATGGCGACACCCGTAAGCCCATGCCGCAATGCAGCCTCGAGGGGCGCCCCGGCGAGCCGGATATCGAGGGCCGGGAGGGTCGCGTAGGGCATCACGACGCGGCATCCAGCCGGTTCAGCGGTGGCAGGCGGAGCACCATGCCGGTCTGCAGCGATCGAGGATCGTCGAGCTCGTTATAGGCCGCGATACCTCTCCACGCGCCCGGATCGCCGTAGTGGCGCGCCGCGATGAGGTCGAGCCGGTCGCTCGCCAGGACCGCGATCTCGTCCACGGCTCGGCTGGAGGCCGTGGATCCGACAGGGCGGTCGCCTGTCGTGCGACCAGGGTCCGGACGGTGCAGCAGACCGGGAGGCGTTCGTCGAGCTCGATCGAACGCCTCTTCATCGACCCGCAGCAGCCGCAAGCGCAGCCAGGAGCGCCGGGGCACGCCGCCGGCGCTGAACTCTTCGAGCCGTTCGGCGGCCGCCGCCACGACGACGAGAAGGTTCCAGGTCTTGCCCCAAACGAAGCGCACCGGCGCCGGTGCCGACCGTCGCCCGGCCCGCTCACTCATGGCCCAGAGTGGTGCTGTCAGATCGCGGACGTTCTCCGTCGCGATCGTCGATCCGGGAATATCGACATCGAACAGGAGGTCGAGCTCGAGTTCGGTTGTCCCTCCGCCAGTGAGGACCAGCGGGTCGTCGGCTCCCGAGCCCGCCACGGTACCGCTCGCGAGACGCTGGGGACGGACGCCCGCCCAACGGCGAAAGGTGAGGTTCTCGGGGTTCAGCATGGCGCCGATGCGCTCGCCCGTCGCCTCGATCAGAAATGCTACGCGCTCCAAGGCATCTCTCCGGCATGGCGCGGCCATGGTCGATGGGGAAGGTCGGGCCAGGCGCCACGGCGCGCGTGCGTCGGTCCACCCGGCCAACGCGGCAGCGCCGGCCATGGCTGGCTGCCCGGCGAACGCGCCGGCGACGATGTCCAATCGAGATCGGGCGCGATCGCCTGCTGCACCGTCACGTCACGCTCCAGCGTCCGGCCGTGTCCGGCCGCTGCTCCGCTTGCTCCCGCCCCTTCGAGCCGAGTGCGGACATCCCTGCTTCGGAGCATGCGGTCAGCCCGGGCCTCACCGATGGACGCCGGTTCACCGAGAAGGTGCATCGCCGCCGACCCCGGGGTGCCACGCTCTTCCCCGTCGGGCGGCAAGCGCGACGCCATTGCCGGCATCGTCGTGCCGAGGTCGGCCGCGACGGACGGCCGTCGGCGAGGAGCCGGGGGGGCGGTATAACCGGCGTGCTTGAACTGCGCCTTCGCCGCCGGTACGGCGAGCGGCTGCGCGCACGACATCGGTGGTGCTGCGCCCGTCGGATGCTCTGCCGTACTGGCAACGGTGGTCTCTAGCGGTAGCGCGCGACGCGCCGGCTGCAGAGTGGTCTCGACGATCGGCCTCGGTCGTCGCCACCGGGTCCGCGCCGGCGGGGCCGCGAGCAGCCGATCCTGTCCAGCATCAGCGGCGGCAGGATCAGGCTTGCTAAGGCGTTGCGGTCGGCTCTCGAGAAGTCGTGGCGCCCCACGACGGACCCGGTCGAGCCAATCCGCCGGCGGCCGCAGCCCGGCGAAGCCCGGTTCGGTCGGACAAACGTCTTCAGTGGCTCGCGACGTCGACCAGGACACGAAGCTCGTTTTCAGGTGCTCGAGAGTGAAGATCGCCGACGCGCCGATCGCCCGCCTGGCAAGGCGCTCGAGCAGTCGAGCAAGCCGCGGCAGCATCTCAGGCCCTCTCGAGCGATTCGAAGGTGAGCGTCACCCGCTCGATGGCGACCTCGTTCGCAAGTGAGTCGAGCTTCGCACCATTCCAGGCCGTCACCCAAGCGGCATGGAGGTTCCAGCGGACCACCTCCGTCACGCCATCCGCATCGAGAAGAAGGACGGAGACATTGCGCCGCTGGACGCGGCCCTGGACGGCACTCGTCGCCCACTCCCAGAGCTCGATCGAGTCCGATAGGCCGTAGTGCAGTGTCAGGTCGCCATATTCCGGCCGCCCGGGGAGCTTGCGGATGGCCCCGCCGGCGCCGCCTTCGCGATAGGCGATGCTCGGCACCTTGAAGTTCAGCCCGCTACAGGCACTGAAGTGCCCATAGACGACGCCTTGGATGTCGAGCTTGAAGTTGTAGGCGCGATAGGGATCGTTGCTGGGCATGGCCTGTCTCCGCGTTCGACGTTCAGCGCGTCGCCTCGAGGTCGAAACCGCTCTCTTTCTGACCGATCCGGAAGACGATGAATTCGGCGGGACGTACGGGGGCGATGCCGACGAGAATGACGACCTGCCCCGCCTGGATGACATCCGGCGGGTTCGTCTCGGCATCACACTTGACGAAGAAGGCTTCCTCGGCAGTCGTGCCCTGCAGCGCCCCGTCCCGCCAAAGTCCCGTGAGGAACGCACGAACGTCGCGGCTGATGGCCTTCCAGAGGGTCGCATCGTTCGGTTCGAACACGGTCCACCGCGTGCCGATCGCGATGGTCTCGCGCACCATATTGAACAGCCGCCGAACGGGCACGTAGCGCCACTCGCTTGCCGCGGCTGCGACCGTGCGTGCACCCCAGACGCGGATTCCAGCTCCGGGCAGGGAGCGAAGGCAATTGACGCCGGCGCTGTTGAGAGATCCCTGTTCGGCATGGGTCACTCGGTAGGTCAGCCCGAGCGCACCCTGAATGGGCTCGTTCGCAGGAGCCTTGTGCACGCCGCGACCGGCATCGGTCCTGGCATAGACGCCGGCCAGATAGCCGGAAGGTGCCGTGGGCTTGATGCTGCCGTCGATGGGGTCCCGCGCCGTGATCCACGGGAAGTAGAAGGCGCCGTAGCCGCCTGGGGACGATCGAGGGCGAAGCCCGCTGCCGGAGGGCGCGCCGGTGGCATCGAGTTCGGCGATCTCGGCGAGATCGTCGAGATCCTCGACCTGCGGAGGACAGTCCAGGATTGCGAAACGGTCTCCCAATCGCTCGCACTGGCCGATCAGGGCATCGTGCGCTTCCGCGTCGTGAAAGCCGGGTGCTGCGATGATCGCGACCTCGTCGATCTCCTCGAGCGCACGCAGACCGCTTCGCCCTCCGCCGCCGCCGACGATGCTCTCGGCGGACCCGATGTTGACGACGTAGCAGCGTGAGCCACCGTTCGCAAAAAAGCCGAAGACCGCCTGACCCAGAGCCGTGCTGGTCGAGTTTTCGGCGGTGAACACGCGTCGGAATTGTGACCAGTCATTGATCGCGACCGCCTCGTTCGGCCGCGCCTCGCGTGTCGGTGCCACGCCGACGAAGCCAGCCGTGCTGGTGCCGACCGCCTGGAGCGGGCGTGGTCCGGCGGCGACTTCCTCGACATAAACTCCGGGCGTCAGGTAGTTCGGCACGGCACGACCTCCATTTCGCCGAGCCGCAAGACGAGCGGCGCGCCGCTGATCTGCGAGGCCGGCAGTTCGGTTTCGAGACACTGCGTCGGCGTGGTGATGCTGACCGTGAGCGGCCGCTCGCCTTGCGGCACGAAGCGGAGACGAAACTCGCCGCGCGCGTCCGTTCGCGCGACAAAGCCGAGTTCCGGGATGGCGATCCGCAGGTCCGGAACGGGCCGATCCTCCGCCGAGAGAACCCGCCCGAGGAGCGGCAGGCTCGCCTCGACAGCGATCCGCGGCGGGCTTTGCACAGGCGGTGCTGCCGCGGCGCGTCGCTCGATCCGGAGGTCCTGCCAGACGAAAAAGCCGGGGCCGGGCGGCAGGCCGAAGCTTTGCCACACGCCGAGTGGAATTGCGGCGAGCTCGACTTCGACGTCGTCGCGCATGGCGGCCGACGCCAGAAGAGTCCCGAGACGGCCGTAGCATTCCGACGGTACCGGGCCGGTGACGCAGACGAGGTAGCGCAAGCGTGCCTGGATCGCAGCCGGCCGGCTGGTGCTCCGGAGCGGGGCAGGCAAAAGGTCGAGGAGGTGGATGTGGACGCGCTCGATCTCCGCTCCTGCAGAGGGTGGTCCGACGAGGACAGGAATGTCGCCGACGACGGACCTCGCCCAGTCCATCAGCGCAGTGTTGGCTTTGTCGATCAAGGTTGGTACCTCGCTACAGCGACGCGAAGCGCCCCGCACCACCGTTCGCGACCCCGCCGCCTGCGTCGGCAAGCGCGAGTAGCCGGACGCAACGACAGGCGGTCGCACATCACGAAAGCTCGAACATCCGCAGCCCGCAGTCATGGTTGGAGTTCCAGGCTCAGCCGGCACTGCGGGCACTCGAGCGTGAGCTCACCGCCCTCGCTCAACGCCACTAAGCGCAGCGCTTGCCCCGGCTCGAGCGCCAGCGCGGACGGCTCGGACTCGCCGCTTGTTCGATAGCGCGCAGTCGCTTGCGGCGGTGTTCGGGCTGCGGGCAACAGCACCATGCGGCGCAGCCGTTCCTCCGATCGGCCGATCTCGAGGGTGCAGCGGCCCGAGACCGAGATCCTGCCGCCTTGCGGGCCACAGGCTCCCGCCAACTCGTCGCTTGCGACAGGCGGCAGAAGAGGGAACATGATGCTGCCGAGCGACTGTAGCCACGCCGTCTCGTTCAGCAACTCCGCCTCGCTCCCGGCCGTGTCCTCCCGCAGGCTGATGCGGAGCTGAGCGCCGAGGAAGATCGCGGTCGGTACGATCACCAGAAGAAGGGCGATGCGCGGCTTCAAACTGCGCCTCCGATGCCGTTGGTCGGTCAGGACAGCGACGGCTCGTCGAGCCGCCGCGTCCGACCTTCGCGATCAGCGCGCCTGGACCGCAGCGGCCATGCTGGTGAGTACTTCGTCATACTCGCGCCAGCGCTCCTGCCGCTCGGTGACCCGCCGGATGTAGGTCCGTGTCTCCTCGAAGGGCAGCCGCGTGCGCAGGTGCGCAAAGACCTGGTCCGGGGAGAGCCGGTTGATCCGGGGCGCCGCCTCGCGCACGCTCGTGCGGCCGGTGAACGCCCGAGCGACATTGCCGGCACCGGTGTTGTATGCGGCAATCGCGCTGTAGAGACGACTTTGCGGATCGTCGATCGCACGAAGATAACGGGTGAGCAGCAGCTGAAGGTAGGCCGAGCCCAGCTTGATGTTCATGTCCGGCATGTAGAGGAACTCCGGCTCGAGGATTTTCTTGCCGCCGCGAACAAACTGGTAGGCATCGACGCCCCCGCTTGTCGGCACGAGCTGCATGAGGCCGTAGGCAGGCGCGGGGGACGTGGCGCGCGGGTTGAAGGCGCTCTCCGTCTGGATCATAGCCAGGATCAGGGAGGGCGCAAGATTGCGCTCGCGTGCCTGTTTGCCGATATCCGCCAGATAGCGCTCGGCCAACTGCTGCTGGGCATCGCCCCTGAAGGGCACCATCACCCGGATCTTTCGGCGCTCGACCCCGTCGATGTCGGTTGCCGTCTCGGTTGCGGGTGGCGCGATGCTCTCGACGACGCCGGCGTCGACGACGCCGTCGAGCATCGGGGGTTCGTCCGGCGAGGCGCTGCCGGCATCCGGATCGACCTCGAGGCGACGCTCGGTGGCGAGACGGGCGGCCAGCTCCAGGATGCGGCACTCTTTGCCCGCTTCGCTGCTCGTCTGACGAACGGCCAATCGGCCGAGCACCTTCAATCGCTCGAAGCCCGCTTCGGCGGTTTCGCCGGGACGCAGAACGGCCTCCAGCCACAACTCGGCGTTCTCGTAGTCGATGGAAAGCCGCGAGGTCATGTTCGCGTCGTACTGGACCCACATCTTCCGGTCCGCGACCTTGCTGTCCGACGGCCCCCACTGAGCGGCGACGTCCGTCGTCACGCTCTCCATGGCGTCGACCACGGCGGCGTCGGCAGCGGCCTGACGGTCGAGCAGGTCTAGAGGTGCTGCGCGCTCCTCGCCACCGCCGACGACGTCCTCGACGACACTTGCCGGAGCATCGTCGAGCCTGACCCGCGAGCCGAACCATGTCGCAGCGCCACCCGTCGCGACGCCGGTGCCGAACAGAAGGCCGTGGGTGAAGAGCGATCGGCGATTCGATCGCAGATTCGGTGCTTGCGCCATGCTGCTATCCTCACTTGTGGCTCGGCCACCCGCACAGGCGTGGGTGTGGCCCCGGCCGCGTTCCTGTCAGGTGTGTCCGAGGCTCACGAGCGTGACTTGCTCGGCCGTGTCGTCGTAGGTAAAGGACAGACGGTTCTTCGTTCCGATGTAGAGTTCCCACTGGTTGTCCGTGCCCTTCAGCTTGTTGATTTTGTAGTGAAGGGCATTCGCTGCGGCAATTGGTCCGTCATTATTGTTAACGATGCTGTTGATCCAATCATCGATCTTGTTCTGCTCTGCAGGCAGAAGGTCTGCCTTGCTGAATTGCTTCGCGTAGTGGCTGGTCTGCTGAATCGTCCAAGGCATCGTCTGAACTCCCTTGCTGGTTGGAGGCCGCTGAGGCGCGAAGCTGCCAAAGGCTCCGGGTCCTCACTTCCGACCTGTTCCACTGTGGCACATGCCACGTTGTCCGAGGCCGAGTTGCGTGACCGGTCAGTCACAGCCGCGATCTACCGCTGCGCGTGCAAAGCCTCAAATCACCATCGTTCAAGGACCTGTGAGCGCGCCCCTCGAGGTTCTATGCTGGTTTCTTGATTACCGGTAAGTACGTCTCGGGGATTTCCACCATTTGGGGAGTTCTATGAAGCCCAGTCGTCGCGACGACCTCATCCGCGCGGCTTTGGACCTGTTCTACAAGTACGGCTACAACGCCACGGGCATCGAGCGCATCCTGGCAACGGCCGGGGTCGCAAAGCCCACCCTCTACCGGCACTTCAAATCGAAGGACGAACTGATCCTGGCGGCTCTGCAGCGTTGGGACGAGGACAGTCGGGCATGGCTGCGATCGGAGATGGAGAAGCGCGGCCACACGCCACGCGAGCGTCTGCTGGCCCTCTACGACGTGCTCGGCGAGTGGTTCGCCACCCAAGGCTTCCAAGGCTGCATGTTCATCAACGCGGCCGTGGAGTTCAGTGAACACGACAACCCGATCCACCAGGCGGCAGCGTCCCACAAGCGCCGTTTTGCCGCCTATGTCCGCGACCTCGTAGCCGCCGCTGGTGCCGAGCGACCGGGCGAAGTCACCGAGCGCCTGATGATTGTCATGGAGGGGGCCATCGTCACGGCGCACACGAAGGGAGCCGCGGATGCGGCCTATCAGGCCCGTCGGCTCGCCGAGATGATCTTGGCCGACTCACTCGATCGGTCGAAGACCCGAGCCCGCGCCGTCGCCTCGGCCTGACGCCGGGAGATGAGCTGGTGGCACAAATCGTCCCCCGGAAGTCAGCAGACGGGCTATAGCCGCATTTGGTGGATGAGGGGTGAGGCGGCGTATCCTCGGTGATGTTCGAAGTCACCATGAAGAGGACACGCCATGAAGACGGATACCGTCGTCCGGCTGCCGCGCCCAGGGGCGAGCTTGGCGGACGATTTGCTGCTCGAGGTGCTACGATCGGGAGCCCGCCGGATGCTGCAGCAGGTCGTCGAGGCCGAGGTCGAGGCTTTCATGGCGGCGCATGCCGAGCTCGATGACGGCCACGGTCGGCGCCGTGTGGTGCGCAACGGGCATGCCCCGGAGCGCGAGATCCAGACCGGCATCGGGCCGATCGCCGTGCGCCGGCCGAAGGTCCGCGACCGCGGCGCGGCTGGGAGCGGGCGCAGCCGCTTCACCTCGAAGGTGCTGCCACCGTTCCTGCGCCGGACGAAGAACGTCGAGGAGCTATTGCCCTGGCTCTACCTGAAGGATGTCTCGACCGGCCGGTTCGAAGAGGCGCTCGCGGCGCTCCTCGGCCCCGACGCCCCCGGCCTCTCGGCCTCGACCGTGCGCCGCTTGGTGGCCGACCGGCAGCAAGAGCACGAACGCCGGCAGCGCCGTGACCCGAGCAGCCGGCGCTACGTCTACGTCTGGGCCGACGGCGTCTACTTCACCCCGCGGCTCGACCACGACCGGCAGTGCATCCTGGTCCTCGTCGGCGCCGACGACGATGGTCGCAAGGAGCTGCTCGCGATCGAGCACGGCTATCGGGAAAGTGCCCAAAGCTGGCGGGAGCTGCTGCTCCGACTGCGCGACGAGAACCGCCTCGAGATAGCACCCGAACTCGCCATCGGCGACGGCGCGCTCGGTTTCTGGAAAGCGCTGCACGAGGTCTGGCCGACGACACGACAGCAGCGCTGCCTCCGTGGTCTCCTGACCGCGTCTCTTCCAGGGATCGGATGATCGGCCTGCCGGCCAATCATGGGTGCACAAGACCGCCAACGTTCTCAATGCTTTGCCGAAATCTGTCCATGCCGAGGCCAAGACGGATCTGCACGCGATCGACGAGGCGGAGAGCCGCGCCGAGGCCGAAGCCGCCTTCGACCGCTGCACGGCCAAGTACGGCGCCGAATACGACAAGGCAGTGACATGCCTGGCCGAGGATCGGGTAGCCTTGCTCGCCTTCGACGATCTACCGGCCGAGCATTGCAAACACGTCCGCAGCGCGAACCCGCTCGAGAGCACCCTCGCGACGGTACGGCTCCGAACCGCCAAGACCAAGGGCTGCCTCTCACGCGAGACCGGCTCGGCCTTGGTCTTCGAGCTCGCCAAGTCCGCCGAGCGCCACTGGCGCCGCTCGGATGGCACCAACCGTCTCGGCCAGCTCATCGAGTGCATCCGATTCCGCGATGGCGAGCCCGTTCAAGGCACCGAGGAGCAAGCCGCCGCCTGAGCCCCGTACACCAAGATCGACCATAGCCCTTTCTCTCATCATGCACGCCGGCCCGCTACGGCCCGGCTCGAAGCGGCCATGACCGCCGGACCGGAAGCGGCGCGCTCGCTCATCAGCGTATTTCAGAGTGGCCGAGGAGGTCGAGATGGGGGTGGTTCGCTCGCTGACCGAAGAGTTGCGTGCGGTTCTGCTCGCCGGGCTCGATTTCGCCGGGTTCTTCTTCGTGGTGCTGCTCCTGCAGGCGCTGCTCCTGGAGGAACACGGCGTTTGCCGGCTACGTCACCTTCGCGGTCGCCAGGCGCAAGCTCGGTGACCGCCTCCTGAGCAACGCCTTTCTCGGTCGTGCGCTCTGACGAGACGAGGCGCCAGCGGCGTTTTCTGCCCGCAACGGTGGCGACCCGGGCGCATCAATTGTCCTGAACGGCGATGGCGGCAGCAATAAGGCGGCTGAGACGGGTAGCGGCTTCGCTCATCGCCGCCGCCCGCCTTTCGAAGTCGGCGGGGCTCGCGACGGCCTCGGTGATTCGCACCGGTGCGGTTTTTAGGACGTCGCGGCTCTCGCCCTCGAACAGCGCCCACCGTCCCTCGAGCACCACCGTCTCTGCCGCCGCCGCGCCTTCGGCCGCGGCAGCGCCGACCTCGATATCGAAGCGATCGACGGCGATCTCGACGGTATGATCGAACGGCAGCAGGCGTTGCTCGGGCAGGACGAACACCCGCTCGGTGCCCAAGAGCTGCCCGAGATTGCGTGCGACGACGCCACGGATCTGCAGATCGAGCGGCTCGATCCAGTTGTCCGTGCCGGCGACGGTCAGCTCGTTGGGGCTCGTGCGCATCACGATGCCGTTGCGATCGAGATAGTTGGCGAGCACGATGGGGAAAACGCCGATCGCCTTGTCCGTTTCGGCGATCGGCATCGCGTCGCTCATCGGTGTCAAGGCGAAGTAGCGGGTCGGTTGGCTCGGCGTGCAGCCCGCGAGCACGACGAAGAAGGCCGATGCCGCGACACGGCGCAATAGCTTGCCTCGCATGATGGTCACTCTCTTCTGCCGCGAATGATCGAGCTCGGATCGCGATCCAGCGTGTCGGCGAAGCCGCGGATCGACCGCGCGGCTGCGGTCAGTTCCTGCAGGACCCGCTCGAGCTGGTAGCGCATGGTCGAGCCATCGCCCAAGACGGCATCGATCGACTGCATCGTTTGCGCCGCCTGATCGGCAGCTGTTTCGGCCGAGCGCAGCACAGGGCCCGTAGTGCGATCGAGCTCGGCGATCAGCACTTGCAGATCCGTGGCCGTGGTCGCGAGACTCTCCATACCGGCGGCTGCCTCGGGGCTGGTGACGAGCGCCTCCACCGCCGAAGCCGAGCGCTCGAGGCTCTGGGCGATGTCCTCGATCGGCAACGATGCGAGACGCTCCAAGAGGCCGCTGATCGACGCCGTCAGTGCTTCGAGATCGGTCGGCACCGACGGGATCAACGGCACACCGTCCACCATCGTCATCTCGGCCGGCTCGGCGTTCGGCAGGACATTCAGCTCGATGAAGAGATCGCCGGTCAGGAGATTTCCGGTGGCGAGCCGGGCGCGCAAGCCGAGGGCGACCAGGTGCCCGGTCCGTTCGTACTGCGCCTCGATGGTATCCGCCGGATCACTATTGGCGAAGCGCTGCGGCTCCAGATTCACGGAGACGCGGATCGGCGCCTTGCCGGTGGTGAAATCGGGGATCAACTCGATGCGCTCGACCGAGCCCACGCGGATGCCCCGGAACTCGACCGGAGCACCCGGCCTGAGCCCGCGGATCGAGCCGTCGAAATCGATGAGGTAGGGGATGCGCTCGTCGATCCCGGCCTCGCTGAGGCTCGCCTGGTTCGGGTAGAGGGCGAAGCTGGTGCCGGCATCCGCTCGCTCGGCCGAGCCACGCGGCGAGGAGAATGCGACGCCACCCGCGATCAGCGACGTCATGCTCGCGATCTGTACGTCGATGCCATCGGCACCGGCGCGGAAACTGATGCCGCTGACGTCCCAGAACTGACTGTCGGGGCGCACCAGCCGATCGTGCGGGCTGCGCACGAAGATCGGAATCTCGAACCGGCTGGCGTCCTCGGTCAGCTGATGACCCAGCACCTGGCCGACCTCGAAGCCGCGGAAATACACAGGCGCACCACGATTGACGGAGCCCAGGCTCTCGGCGATCAACCTGTACTCGGTCCCCTCGACATCGGAACGGATCAGCGGCGGCTCCTCGAGGCCGACGAAGCTCGTCGCACTCGCACCCTCGGCCGGCTCGGCCTCGATATAGGCCCCCGAGAGCAGCGTCCCGAGCCCGGTGACGCCACTGACGCCGACCCTGGGGCGGACCACCCAGAAGCGACTGTTCTCGGTCACATGGGGTCCGAAGTCCTTGTCGATGCGGGCATCGACCACGATGCCGCCGAGGTCGGGGCTGACCCGGACGGCCTCGACCATGCCGACGGTCACATCGCGGTACTTGACCAGGGTCTTGCCCGCCTCCAGGCCGTCGGCCGTCACGAAGGTGATGGCGACCAGCGGGCCCTTGTTCATGATCGTGGTGACCGCCAGCCAAATGCCGATGCCGGCGGCCACGAGCGGCACCAACCAGACCAGCGAGAAGCCCCGGTTCTGGCGGAGCACCGGTCCCATCTCGGCGTCAGGCGGTGACGGCGGCGAGCCTGCCATGGCGTTTTCTCTCGTTGTCCCAGATCAGTCGTGGCTCGAAGCTCGCCGAGGCGAGCATCGTGAGAATAACGACCGACGCGAAAGCGACAGCACCCGCACCCGGCTCGATCCGTGCTATCTCACCGAGATCGACGAGCACGGCGAGGATCGCGATCATGAAGACATCGATCATCGACCAGCGCCCCACCTGCTCGACGATCCGATAGAGCCGGGTCCGCTCGCGCGGCCGCGCCTGCCACTCGAATTGAACGGACAGCAGCAGATAGGCGAGGCAGGCCAGCTTCAGCATCGGCACCGTGATGCTGGCGAAGAAAACCAGCGCTGCGACCGGCCACATGCCGGCCTCGATCAGCAGCACGACGCCGGAGAGGATGGTATCCCCTTCACCTTTCCCGAAGCTGGTGACGGTCATCACCGGCAGCACGTTGGCCGGTATGTAGAGGAGCACGGCGGCGAGCCAGAACGCCCAAGTCCGGGCGAGCGGGTCGGGCTTGCGACGATGCAAGGGGGTGGCGCAGCGCGGGCAAGGCACATCGTGGGCAGCTGCCGGCAACGGCACCACCTGCGAACAGACATGGCAGGAGGCCAGCGGCTGGCCGCTGGCGCGCAGCTCGCCGAGCCGGTTCTGCGGCGCCAGTCGCCACCAGACCGCCCGCGGGTCGAGGACGTTGTCGGCAGCGGCCATGCAGAGGATCAAGGCGACGAAGGCCCAGAGTCCCGGACCGATGGTGAGCGTCGCCAGATCGCTCAGCTTCACATAGGCGACGATCACGCCGAGCAGATAGACCTCGGTCATCGCCCAGGTCCTGAGCCAGGCGGCGAGTGCAAAGAGCCGCTTGGTTCCCGGTGCCGACCGGTCGTAGGTGATCGGCAAGAGCGTGTAGAGATTGAGCACGAGCTTGAGCAGGGGAAAGCCGATGGCCATCATGCCGACCGCAATGGCGAGCGGCCAAAACCCGTCATCGTAGAGTGCCACGGCACTGCCGACGATCGTCGCCGTCTTGACGTTGCCCTCCATGGAGAAGGTCATGAAGGGAAAGACGTTGGCGACGACGAACAGGACGAGCGCTGCCACGGTCAGTGCCAGGGCGCGTCGAGCGCTATCGGCACGTTGCCGGTAGAGCGGCGAGCCGCAGACCCGGCATTGCGCGGTAACGCCGGGCGCTAATGGGGTGACGCCGTAGAGCGTCCCGCATTCGTGACAAGCGTAGGCCGGTCGATCGCCGATCATGCTCGAGGTCTAGCAGCTTCAATGGCCACAGGGCGCCCGGAATGTCGTCGACGGGCATCGCCCGTTCGCCGGGCGGCCATGCTTTCCGTCCGATCCTTCGCGCGATCCCCGGGGCTACTGTCGGCAGCAGACACACGGGTGCTGCGCCCGCCACTCCGACCGAGCCTCGTCGAGCACCGCTTCATCTCCTCGTACCGCGCAGATCTTGCCCGGTCATCTAAGGGTCGAGGGCAGCGCGAATCTCTACCTCGAGATCCCGAACGAGTTGGCGGAACTCGTCGACCCGGGCTCGGCTCCCGGCAGCACCGGATGCCTCCCACCGGCGCAACGCCTCGACCGCGGCACCATAGTCCTCACAGATCGCTCGGAACGACGGATCCTGCAGCATCCGCTCGCGCAGCGCTCGTCACTGGCGCGGCAATCGGTCGAGCACATGCTGCAGCTTGTCCGGCGCGTCCACCGGTCATCCCCTGTGTCGTGATGTGACCTGCGGCGCTCGGCCTGCCCGGCGAAGCCGTGCGCCGTGCCGGGCTCGGCGCGCCCTCGTTGTCCTGTCGTCGAACGCGGCGTCAGCTGCGGCGATTCTCGCGTTCCTCCTCTTCCATGTCCCGCTCGTGCTGGAGCCCCTCCGGACTGTTCAGGGAGGGTCCGCCACAGGCGGTCGTGGCGAGCAGTGCGAGCAGCAGGGCGGCCATGGTGGCACCGCCGCGGCGCGTCGTCCGCCACCGCGGCCGTTCGTCGCCGCCCGCCATCCGATTTTGCACGTTGCCCATCGCTGCTTCTCCCGCTGGCGCATTTCTCGGCCGCCTCGATCGTCCGACGAGTGCTGACCGGGTCGCTGGCTAGGGTATAAACTCAATCAGCCTATTGATATAGTTGCGTAATTGTGATTAGGTTGGGCATCTGAAATGGTCTGGGTCCGCAGGCGTATGTCCCATCTCATCTGGCTGAACGACGACTCCT
>Ga0081535_100297_pt1 | contig 40552 bp, 35 predicted proteins | sample HotLakmasection3_FD_71020 | JGI IMG/M metagenome (GOLD analysis project Ga0081535, IMG submission 71020) | Hypersaline microbial mat communities from Hot Lake, Washington, USA - Section #3 (SPADES assembly) (version 2) | ecosystem: Environmental > Aquatic > Non-marine Saline and Alkaline >... | reverse complement strand
TTGCTCTTCTGGGTCGATCTTCGGCAGGTTCAGGTCGAGGGGCGGCTGAATCGTCATACCTCTTACTCTACCGATTTTTCCCTCATTCGCAATAGCACCCTCTTCTTGCGGTGACTAATTACGGAAGGTGTTTAGGAATCAGGATTTTATAGTTTTGTCGGGCAGGCATCTTGCCTGCTCTTGGACAGCCGAGACGGCTGTCCACACTTAATTAAATTCCCATTCCTTAGCGATCGCCCCCGCCCCGTGCCGCTTCCAATTCAGCCACCTGAGTTTGCAGGTCGCGCACGTCCTGACGGAGTTCGATCGCGAGGGTGGCCAAATTATCAAACTGCGCCTCTAGGGAAGGCTCGTTCAAACGATTTGGCCCATCTGAGGGCCGCGACGCTGGCGAGGGCATGTTGTTGCGAGCTTCGAGCTGGTTGAGGCGAGACTGCACCCGCGAAAGTTCCGACTCCACGCGATCGACCCGCGATTCGAGCTGCAGACTGGTGCCCTGCGCCGACATGCCAGTCGTCAGGCCCCACCAGCCCAGTAGCGCCAGAACGAACATCACAAACCATCGTTTCATCATCTTCATAGGCAACAGCATCGGGACCAAATCCGTCTCCTGGTTGAGCAAAATGTGCCCCCTGGCGGAACGGGCGATCCCGCCTTGGTCAATAAGCTGAGAGATGCGTCGGCGGTGATGCCGCCGGATGTCTGTCAACGATATTTCTAGTCTAATGATTTACGCTGTCTTCCATCGGGTTGCGCTCTGGGCCAGGTCTGCTCTGGTTGTAGCCTTAGCCGTTGTCCTCAGCTTAGCGAGTGTGATGGCGATCGCCGTCTCCCCCAGCTACGCCGAGGTCCCCTTTAATTCCCAAGAAGCCCATGGACAAACCAAGGCCCAACTGACCAAACGCGCTAAAGACTCTCCCCTCACCCCTGAGGAACGCCTCGATCGCGCCTACAGCACCAGTGAAGCGGCTGGGCTGCGAGAAGAACAGCGCCAGGCCGAGGGCAAGTTTGATCCCAAAGAAGACAACGAAAGCCTGGTCGAAAAGGCAACCGATCTTTTGAAGGGGGGCGATCGCTAATCAGCCCAGCCCCAACCGCCCATCGCGGCAGCGACTAGCCACTGCTGGCTTTTCACGCCAGACTCTACGGGGTCTTTACTTTTATTTCGAGCGCGCCCCTAAGCTGCCCACCTGGCCTTAGGGGTGAATCTTGCCGGGCACAAACCTCAAAACCATCTATAGCGCGGTAACGACCACGGACGCTGAGGCGACTCTCATGGACTTTGCGGCGACATGGGACGCTCGCTATCCCACCCTCAGTAAATCCTGGATGTCCCACTGGAAGCGGATTATCCCCTTCTTTGCTTTCCCCGCTGACATTCACAAAGCCATCTATACGACGGATGCCATTGAGTCGTTGAATATGACCTTGCGTAAAGTCTTGCGAAACCACCGTTCCTTCCCCACCGATGAGTCCGCAATGAAGTTGATGTTTCGAGCGATCAACAACATCTCGAAAAAATGGACGATGCCGATTCGAGATGGGAAAAGTGCCTTAAATTGTTTCGCCATTGAGTTTGAAGATAGGTTCCCCCGATGACGATCCCACGCTTGACCCAAACTGCTTTACAAACCCACTTTCAGCACAAGAACTTGGTCTGCCATCACCCCATCTCCCCATCTCCCCATCTCCCCATCACCCCACCCTTATCGGCGGGACTTTTTGCGGCGTTTGCGCCGATCGCGTCTCGCAGTAACTCGCGGCTGTTTGCCAGTTGCCTGTCGCTGTTCTCGTTTCCAGGCGGAGACCCAGTGGTCGGCGAGGTAGTGGCTCATGGCTCCGAGTTCGATGCCGATCGCGATCGCGGCCCAGATGCGCCAGTAGTCAGTAAGGAGGCGGGCGATCGTGCTGCCGAGGTCGTTCCAGGTGATGTGGGTGTGGCCGCTGGTGTTGGTGACTTCCAGGCCGATCAGCAGGGCGAACAAGATCCACCCAAACAGGTAGAGCAAGCGGAGGAGGGTACCGGCGAGGAAGCCGTGGGAGAGCCAGGAGCGGTGTTTGAGGCTGCGCCGATAGGGTTGCCAGAGCCAGCGCAACCAGCCCCAGCGTTTGCTCTGGACGGAGTGGATGTCGAGGTCGGGGCCAAACATGGAACCGGCAAAGATGAAGCTGCCGACGACGAGGCCGGTGTAGCCCCAGTGGTGGGTGATGATCATGGTCCCTAAGCCGACCCAGGGGGTTAACCACAGTGTGATGCGATCGTGGGTCTTTCCGGCGGGCATTGGGGCAACGGTAAAAATTTTGGAGGACTTGGGGCGATCGCTCACTAAGAGCGGCGTTTTGTCTGCTAAGATTATAAGCCGTGTTGCAAGGGCGATTAGCTCAGTTGGTAGAGCGCCTGCCTTACAAGCAGGATGTCACTGGTTCGAGTCCAGTATCGCCCATTTAAGAAAATCCCATTTGCTCGCTTACAAGCTACAGCAAGTCGGCTGTGACTTCACGATGGGCTGTATCCCAGTTTTGCAGCCTTCACCCAACTCCCTCTGCTAAGGTCTATTCGTTAGGCATAAGTTAGTCAAAGCTATGCTGGTAGGGGCTTCTAGACTCCGCTTAAGCGGCTAAAACCTCACCGCCTGCGGCACCTCTCCTTGCCAAGGAGAGGTTTAGGCACAGTCTGGTAAATCTTGTGTCCCAAATCTGACCGGACTTCCGGTTCCTCGCCTTGTTAAGGAGAGGTTAGGTGAGGTTCTACAGCCGTAAAACTGCCGCAACCGATCGCCAGACTCCAGACCTTTTTTCCGACCAGCGATCGGACGACTTGCGTGTGAGGGATAGGTTTTGGGTGAAGGGACTGGAGGAGGTAGAGCTTTGCTCTTACCGCAGGGTGAGCTAAGCATGTGGAATGACCAAGTCGGAATCCCTCCAATCCATCGCCTCACTCGACCATGACGTAGCGAGTCAAAATTCTCATCACTTCGCCGTAGGTGCCGGTCGGCAGGGGCTTTGACCACTCCCTGACTTCGGCAAAGCCGACGCGATACAGCTCGTGAATCACTCTCTCAACGGCATAGCTGGAACCCACTACCAGGAGTTTCACCTTCTCTCGGGTGGGATCAGCGGTGGGCTCGGTGGTGATGGTCGTTTGGATGTCGGCGGTGGGAGCAGGCGAGGACAGGAAAGCTTGAAGCATGGTTGAACCCGAACGTTGTCTTAATGGATCACAAAATAGCACCATTTCGGTAACGTGATCCAAAAAGCAACATTTACTCGCTCATGACTCTCTGACAGAGTTAGGTCATGGGTAGAGCAAGCGAAGCACTGAAGCAGGTTTTAGACACTTACGGCATTAGCCAAAATCAGCTGGCCGTAGCAATGGGAGTTGAGCGCGGCAGTGTCTTCCGCTGGTATCACGACAAACGCGACCCTACTGCTGAGACCGTTGTAGAGATTGTGGAAGCCTTGAAAGCTATTAACTATCAAGCTGCGGAAGAGTTTGTACTGTTGTATTTGGGTAACCTATTATCTGAAGACAAGTGTTGATAATTAGTCTCGTGCTCATCAGTACTTGTTCTTACTTATAGTTATTTAGATATTAGATTTCCCAATGAACTGGTTGGAACTCCTACACTTTCAGCAACAAGATTTCATCAAACGTCTCTCGAACAAAAATCTTCTAAAAGGCAATGAACCTTCATGTCACGGCGAATCATTTTTGATTTCTGGTCATGATCTCAATAGACTGCGCAATTTTTGTTGGGAAATAACAGAGAAGTACAAGCGAAACTCGCAAGTTAAGAAAACGTTCATCAACAATCTTAAGGGAAAGCTTGGTGAAGAAGTCGTCAAAAAATGCCTTGGAGAACTTGTCACTGAAGTTGACTATGAAATCAAATGGAGAGGAGATGGAAAGGTCGATTTTACACTTACCTCTGATCCATCTATTGGGATTCAGGTAAAAACTTGCTCAAGGAAAAGAAATAAACAAGTAGCTTGGTCAATAAGTCTGGAAGAGTTGAAGCTGAATAAGGTTATAGCATGTATCTTAATCGAGGAAGAAGTCACTGAAGCCGAGACAGAGTATCACCTGGTTTTTGCTGGATTTCTGCCAACGTTTTATTTGCTCAACAACGATACAAAAGTACGCAAAAATAGTATCAAACTTGATGACTTGCTCTACTCTTCTGGGCTTTCGTGGTTCTTGCTTAATTGTGATTATTTGGAATCCACTAAAGAATCAGGAGACGAGATGTTTCCAACAACAGATAAAAACAACGCTTTTAGAATACAAGTTGGTTCGCTTAGCCTTGAACTAACAGAAGAGCAATTGAAGTTACTTGATGAAAGTTTGGAAACTCATTTTCACAAACGAAATACTTCGTTAATTAATGAAGGGAAGAAATTACAAAGCAGCCCATTTGCAGGGAAAACACCGGCTTCAGATGAATATTGCAAGCATGGTGAGCAGTATTTGCGCAAAGTTATTGACAAACTCTCTTGCAACCCGAGTGTGAAAGAAGAATTGATAAAGAATATTCGATTCATAGATATTCAAAAAAAGGTTTTCTCGAAAACCAAAGAAATAAGATTGAGAATAGGAGTAGGAGGTTCTGGAATTGAGTTTCGAACATTCTTGTTGATAAATCTAGTAGATTCCCGATTTCTAGCAGATAGTCACTGGGGTTACTCGGCGCATATCAGGAAAATATCAGAAAATTTCAATCAAGATGATTCTTCACTTTTTGGAGGCGTTTTCAGCTATTCCTTTCTTTTCAAAGAACATGAAGAAGATCAAATGAAGAGTGATTTCGATAAGAATCTTGAAAGCCTTGAAAAATCCTTTTTTTCTGTTTTAGATAAATCCCCTAAGTCGGATTTTTTGGCTGATGTCTGGGACGATGCCGTGAAATTAATTAAACCTATGGGAACTAGGGCATTATTTCAGCAACAAGCGATTTTACTGGCTCTAGATCAACGTTATGTATATCTTACTTGGAAATCCAGAGGGCTAAAGAACATGTTCCTTGCTAAGAGAGCTAACTTTTCTCAAGCATTTAGTGCTGTTTTGAATAGGGACGTAATAGCTGTTTTTCTTGATCTTAATCATTATCAGTGATTGCCAGCTAACATGCGCAAGTATGAGCCTGGTTGCTGTCGCAATAGATTATAGGTAGAGCCGCTCCTCGCCGCAGGTTGAGTTGAATGCATGTTGAGAAGATCGATCGCTTAGAGCGCTGACGGGCGCAATTGGGTACTTGTCTAGAGTCGCAACCGGGCTGCTGGATGAGGATTAGCGCGATCGCCCGGTAGGATAAAGGTAACTTGCCTGTTGTCTAAGCTCTGGAGAACGCGCAACATGAGTCCTCGCAAGGCGGCGGCTGACGCTGCTATTTACCAGCTCAAAATTACGCTGAGGGATGCCAAACCGCCCATTTGGAGGCGAGTGCAGGTGCCTAGCGATATCACCCTGGCGAAGCTGCACCAGATTATCCAGGCGGCGATGGGCTGGTACGACTGTCATTTGCATGAATTTGAGATCGACGGGCAACTCTACGGTGAACCCATGCCCGACATGGACATGTTTGTCGAAATCAAGAGCGATCGCACCTGCCGACTGCATCAGTTCGTCACGGGCGAGAAATATAAGTTTCCCTACATGTATGACATGGGCGACGGTTGGGACCATCAGATTCTCGTCGAAAAGGTGCTGCCCCCCGACCCAGCGGTGCGTTATCCCATCTGCATCAAAGGCAAGCGCGCCTGTCCGCCCGAAGACTGCGGTGGCGTGTGGGGCTATAGTGAGCTTTTAGAGACGATCCGCGATCCGCAGCATCCAGAACACGATGAAATGCTGGAATGGCTCGGCGGCGACTTTGATGCCGAAGCCTTTGATCTAGAAGCCACTAACTTCCGGCTCCAACAAATTTAATCACCCGCTGATCTCTGCTGACCCACGTCTTCGGTGAATCATGGAATATCTAACGAGCATCACCCCCTGGCAAATTGCCCACAACACCGTCCTGGCGATCGCGATCGCCGGGGTGATCTGGCAAGTCTTCTCGTTACGACAAGCGGTGATTCAGGACAAATTCGTGATTCCGTTCGAGATTCCGATGCTGTTTATTTTTGTCGGCGCGATCGTCGGCGTTGAGCTACTGCAAGTTTCGCATTGCATTTGATCTGGCTCTTGCCCGTCAGTTTTTTGCTGGGTATTGCCGCCATCTTGATCCCTTTCATTCAAGAGCTCTCGATCGACTTCCTAGAGCTGCTGGCGATGACTTCGCTAGCGAAAGAGACTGCCGCTACCCCTGCCAAAAGGACTCAAGTCGAGCCTCGGTTCAAATCATCAAGGCCCCAATCAAAACAGGATAAAGGCTTTGGAACTTAAGGCAGCGGTGTAAAACCGGCGGCGGGATGATGCCGAAGCTGCCGTCGTCATGTCCCTCGACCCCTTCATAGACTGCGGGAACCCCTTGACCGGCTAGTGCCACCCGCCAACGCCGTTCATCTTGATCGCTCCATCGCCCAATATTAAAGAGGGGCAATTTACTCCGACAGCAATCTCCACACCGCCTCAAACATCAGTGCAACATGACGAGCAACCCGATCGCTTGGGGCGCTGACGGACAATAATGGCTGCTTGCCAGCGCCGCAACCGGTTTGCTGAATGAGGATTAGCGCGATCGCCCCTTAGAGATGCGCTCGCAATAAATGTACCAGCATCCAATATGCCACTGACCCATCCACCCACCTACCCATCCACCCATCTACAGCCTTGGCATGGGATGTTATTTTCCCGCACTGCCCCTACTGGGCCTGGGCCAGCAGTTTCGTTTTGACCTCAGCCAGCACCTCATCAATCACCTGAGTCCACTCAGCCGCCGGCATTTTCAGCGGCTTCGCAATTTCCAAACACCGAAACGCCAGCGCATCCGTAAAGCGCATGGCAATTTTATCCGCCACCTTGGGAGGCAAGTTGGTGCCTGCGGGCGGATAGCAGTCCACATCTTGCCAGTGCAGCACCTCCGAGCTGTAAAACCCCTCCGCATTGAGAAAATGGCTGGCCTGCAACAGTTGCACCCGGTGGGTGGGCACCGAAAGCCCCCGCTGGCGCTGACTGTCGGCCTTGCCCCGTTCCTCCGTGGCCGATGGCGTCGTGTTGTTCGGCAGCGGCCCCAAAAAATCAGTGTAAATGTGCAAATCCATCGGCGTCGACGTCGCCACCATTTGCGCCGAATTCAGCTTTTGGCGCTTGGGCGTCAGCATCCAAGTGCGCACGGCCCGAGGCGTATCGCGCCCCTCCAGCAGGTGAATAATGCCAAACTCCCCGCTGATAGATTTTGTCGGTTGAAAGGGTTTCTTCACCACCGGGTCGCTTTTTTCTGACCACAGCTTCCGCCGAATAAAACCCAGGCTATCTTCTAAAATTCGATCTAATAACATGGCAACCTCGCGTGTGCGCGCCTATGAGGATCGGGGGCGGTTGTTGCGATCGCGCCCCGGCTTTAGGTTGCCCAGCAGACGGCACTGGCAAGCGATCGGCCCACCAGAAACACACCGTTCTTATCAATGCCTAGCGGCCATCCGCAGACCGCTCCCCCCAGGTCTCAGCGCCCCCCAAAACAAAGAGGATGCCCCGACAATTCAGAGCATCCTCCAGCGCATCTGCATCCCCAGTGGCCGATCGCGTCTACCGCCTCATCGCTGACTATGCGCCATATTGCTCATTGGCCCACTCGCGGCAAACCGTCCGATCTTGCCCCGTCACCTGGCACCGTTCAAAAGCAATCTGTAACAAGGTCTTGCTCGGCAACTGCTCGGCGTAGGTCAACGCCTGGTCAAAATACGCCAGACTCTCGTCAGTGCGGTCTAACCGGCGCAAGATTTGCGCTTTGAGATAGAGCAGGTCCGGGTTATCAGGAGCCGCCGCGATCGCCACCTCGATTGCCGCCAGGGCTTCCGGGTCGCGTTCGAGGTCGCGATAGCCCAGGGCAATGCCCCGTTGCGCCACATAGGTCGGATAGCCGTAGGTGCCCAACCGATCAATCGCCTTTTCCGGATCCGCAAAGGGCAGGTTGACCGCCAGCAACAAGTCCATGTACCCCTTCAACAGATTGAGTTCGGGATCTTGGGGATCAACTTGCTCCGCCGCATCCATGCGATCGAACACCTGTTGCAGCATACCCAGAGCTTTCGGCGTGCCTCGGGCGATCCCGTCGGTTTGCAAAATGTGTGCCCCTTCCAAAAAAATGCCCACCGCTTCATACAAATTGCCCCGCAGCGGGTCCGTCGGGGTGAGTTGGGTGGCCGTCTGCTGCGTTAAGGCCGCTTTAGCCGCTAAAGTGTCCCAATCTTCATCCAGATAGGCAAACGCCGCCGCCAAAGCATGAAAGAGTGGATCACTGGTGGCGGCGGGGTCCGCATTGTTCAAACCGGCTCGCGCCTCGACGTAATCGCCATCGCGAAACATGGCATAAAACACCTGCTCGCTGGTGGCGCTGATCTCATGGGGCGACTGCAGGCGAAAGGGGTCGCCCGCCCACCCCGGCTGCATCAGCGGCAGCAAGGCCAGCGCGACGCCTAACAATAAACCCGTTAATCGTCGCCCAACTTTCGAAGACATCAGGTTTTGCCCAAAACGAATTGCTGAATTTGATGACATAACGTGTGTGGAGCTAGAGAGTCCAAAGATGAAGGATCAAAGGCGATCGCTACCCAGTTTTTTTTCCATGACCAACCGCGACCAAAGCCGTGAACCCCACAAGGGTGGTTGATCGACAGCATCACTGTCAGTGGTTTAGAACACGATCCGATCTTCCCGAGTCTAGCGAGCTATTCAGAAAAATTGCGGGACGCCTTCTCACGACATAACCACGACATAACATTGTATTCGTAGATACAGTAGGTGTGTTGACGCGGTCAAAGTGAGCTGAGTTCCCAAGTTCAGGAGGGGGTCGCCTCGGTCAAATCGGGCAAAGTTGCTGGCGCGCTGCCCCTGGACCCCAAAAAATTTGGGGCGATCGCCAACGAGGTCGGCCAATTCGGGTACCTTAAAAAGAGCCAACCCCGCTGACGAGATGGCATGCTCAACCTTCGCGATTTGTCTTATCACCCCGCCTCGACCCCGCGCCCCATTTTGCAAAATCTCAATTTGGAGCTAGGACCGCAACAGCTTGGCCTGGTCATTGGTCCCAGTGGCTCCGGCAAAACCACCCTGCTAGAAATCCTGGCGGGGCTGGCGTATCCCACCGCCGGAGAAGTGCGCTGGCGCGATCAGGTCTTGCCCCCCGAAGCCCTCCAGCAGCTCGCCGGCCTCGTGTTTCAGTTTCCCGAGCGGCACTTTTGCGGTCACAACGTCTTAGAAGAATTGCGCCTGGGCCATCCTGAACTCTCTAAAAGTCGCATCGTGCAAACCCTGGAGTCTGTCGGGCTGGGCCATATTTCCCTCAAAGCCGAGCCCCACGCCCTGAGTGGCGGGCAGCAACGCCGCCTCGCCCTCGCCGTGCAGCTCATTCGCCAGCCCTATCTGCTGTTGCTCGATGAACCCACCGCCGGGCTCGACTGGTCAATGCGCCGCCAGGTCATCAGCCTGCTCAAAAAACTCAAACAGGACTGGAGTCTGCTCATCGTCACCCACGACGCAGGCGACCTGACCGAACTCGCCGATCGCGCCTGGACCCTGGATCACGGCGTGTTGTCTCCCTATGCCCTCGACACCCCCGTGCAGCTCACGGCCTAGCGATCGCGCCCAAGGGGAGACTCCAGTAGCAGCAGCAATGAGCGATCGCGGCCACCTCCGGCCTGAGTCGCCGCTTACTTGCTTGCAGATACCGTTATGGCCCACACTGAATACGCCTTTTACGCCCCTTGAGCCATGCCTGCACTGCCCGCTTTTTCAGAACCTTGGCAATCGACCCTGCACTGGCAGCCGACGCCCGCCCAAAAAGCACTGTTTCAACAACTGTATGACGGCATTTTGCTCGGCAACCAGCAAATGAACCTGACCCGCATCACCGAGCCCACCGAGTTCTGGGAAAAGCACCTGTGGGATGCCCTGAGCGGCATTGCCCCCTGGCTGTCGGCAGCAGAGGCCGCGCCCGACTGGCTGCCCCCCCAGGAAACTGTGCGGGCGATCGATATCGGCACCGGAGCCGGCATTCCGGGCTTTCCCGTCGCGATCGCCCTGCCCCACTGGCACGTCACCCTGCTCGACTCCACCCAAAAAAAGGTGCGGTTTTTGCAAGAACTGGCCCAGATGCTCCAACTCACGCAGGTCACAGCGATCGCGGATCGGGCAGAATTTCTCGCCCACCAGCTCAGCCACCGTGAACTTTACGATGTCGCCCTGTTGCGGGCGGTGGGTGCAGCGGCCACCTGTGCCGAGTACGCTCTGCCCCTGCTCAAGCTAGGCGGCATCGCCATCCTCTATCGCGGTCAGTGGAACGACGACGAATACCAACCGCTGGAAGCGGTAGCGGCCCAGTTGGGAGGGCAGCTAGTCGCAGTGCGATCGTGGCAAACCCCCCTTAGCCAGGGCGCGCGCCACTGCGTTTACCTCCAAAAACAGCACCCCACTGCCGATGCCTTTCCCCGAGCCGCCGGTATCCCCACCAAATCACCCCTCACCCCCTAAGCCTTAATCCTGTAGGGGTTTTAAATGCTGCTCTGATATCAATACACGTCCAATGCGCTCTGGTTGAATGGCCATCCTGGCCGTCCTGCTGGTTGGATGGCCAGGATGGCCGTCCTGAGTGACGTGCGTCTTTGAGTAAGCGGGTGATGGGGGCAGGCTGGAAAGCTTAACCCGACCGGTGATCGATGGTGCTTGAGCCGACGGGAAATCGCGCTAGCAAAGCCACTCCTTCCGAGTATCGCCGCCGCCATTACAGAGACTGCAAGTTCTGTGGCGTCAAGTTTCCAGGACACCCCCACAAGATTAACCAAAGCCCCCTAGTCAGCCATCACAGATCAGTAGGGGCGTAAGCCGTGCATCCTCACCCAAGTGATGACTGTTGCCTGACTAACCGCAAGGGAATCTGAGGCGATCGCCCCCTGACTCATCAGATTTATCTCTACCAGAGGTAAGATTTACTAAACTTCACACTCTCTTATCAACCTTAATGGGGAAGAGTCTGATATGGTATCCCTGTAAACATTTAAGAAGCTGATTGCTTTCCATTGATAAAGCTCGCATCGAAAGCAGTGGAAAGCGATTACGGCGTGACTGGGAGGTTCTGTTCAATGATTGAAGGGATTGATGCCGAAGATGTGCCCTCGACTGCGCCCAGCCAGTCCCCCCGGCGATCGCAACTCTCGCGTCAGTTATCTCTGCCCCTGGTGATGCTCTTAGGTCTGTTCGTGTTCTTCACGGCAGTGAGCGTTGACTCACTCCAGCAAGCCTCAGCCGCTGATATGTCTAGTCAGGCAATGACCACTGTCCAGACGCCCGCTTCATCCGCCACTGGATTCTCCAGTCGTGTCGCCCCCTCCCAAGCTACTGTTGCGGGCACGTATCTAGAATTTAATGAAGCCACTGCTCATCGATTAAGCCACAGTGACCTGGTCGGGTCGCACCTCACCCGCAGTCGCCTCACCAGTGCTCACCTATTAATCCGCAATTCGCAGTAATGCGGCGGTCACCGATTCCCCTATTCAAAAAAAAAGCCCTGGCAACTGCTGCCAGGGCTTTTCTATATGCTGTCTGTTTGTTAGGAAAAAAGGACAGCATGTGACTGATAAATGACCAGATACTGTTCTCAATCAGATACAAGCTCTCGAATCTTTTCCATATAACTATGATGCAAGATTTCCCCAATGTTCAGAGTGACTAACATCGATGGGACGCTGTGATCGGGCTCCGCGATCGCAGTGATCAAGCTCCATCAACCATGCCCACCCGCACCACTCTCGGCATCCAGCAACGGCTTGAGCACTGCATTTTTGCATAGGAATATTTTGATGCGATCGCTCCCCAGCCACCCACCCCTCACCAGGGCAACCGACTGCCATCCCAAGAAAAGAACGCGCCGGTATCCGCCTCAGTCAGTCCCGCGATAATCGTTAACAGTTGAGCGACGGTGCGATCGACCGCAAACAGTTTTTCCGGCGGCACATTCCGTTGAAAGGGCTCGGATAGGCGCGTATCCGTCGTTCCTGGATGCAGCGCCACAATGATTGTGTGGGGATTTTTACGGCTGTATTCGATCGCGGCTGTCTTCAACAACATATTCAGCGCCGCCTTAGAAGCCCGATAGCCATACCAGCCGCCGATGCGATTGTCCTCAATGCTGCCGATCTTGGCCGATAAGTTGGCAAAAACGGTGCGTCCCTCTTGCTTCAATAAGGGTTGCAGATGCTTGGCCAATAAAATCGCCGGAATGCTATTGATCTGGAAATACCGCAGCAGTTGATCGGCATCAATCTGGCGGAGGCTCTTTTCGGGCTGCAAATCCCCTTGATGCAGCACCCCAACGCAGTTGATCACCAGATCCAGCCCGCGTCCCTGCCCCTGGATTTTGGCCGCCAATTGCGCAATTTCCCCCTCTTCGGTGGCTTCCAGCGGTAAACATTGCAGCCGGGGATCCGTTTGTAATGCCAGCAGCCCCGTCGCTGTCTCGGGTTGGCGGTAGGTCGCAAACAGGCAGTCGAAGCGATCGCTCGCCAGCAAATGCCGGACAAACCCCAGTCCAATGCCCTGACTGGCTCCCACCACCAGAGCCGTCCCCCGTTGCCATGCCTGCGTCAAAGTGCTTCCTCACCCTTTTGTAACGTCTGCTTAACATCGTGGCCGAATTCAGTGAGTTTTGCCACTGCAGACGAGGCCAGTTAAGTCGGTGGACATAAACAAACAATGTTGTAGGGGGCTGTTAGGCGAAGCCGTAACGCACCATTCCACAAGGATTTGATGCGTTACGGCTTCGCCTAACACATCCGACAAATAATTAAGCCCATCTAGTTACCGCTGCTCAACGCGGAGCCCCCCCTGGGAAAACCCCCGACCAACTTTGGAGCTAACGGCAGGAGCCTTTGCAAAACGTGACGAATGCTGAACTTGGCGCGATCGCACTGTCGCCCCCCGCTGGCACCAGGAGAAACACGGGCCTGACGCTGCTGCAATCGTTGCGGACAGGCGAGGCGGGCATCCCCCTAACACGCTGCGCTGTAGAACCAAACCGTAACTCTCTGCAAACCGTTCTGGAATCCGGCGATCGCGTGACGTAGATTAGCTTACCGACCTGACTCGGGTCACATAGTTAATTCAGTCGAGTCCCTAGACTAAGTCTAGCTCCCACTTTGTCCTCTCTAGGGCCACTCCAGTTTTCGACTCGGAACCTGGCACTTTGATGCTAAGTCTTGGCATTTGGGCATATTAAGCCCATCGCTGACCGCACCTTGTGGTGCCACCCTGGAACTACTTCATACGTCCTATGACTTACACCACCAGCCAACCGGATACCGAAAGCAAGGTTCTGACTGACGCAGACTTTGACGATGAAAGGGATCTGAACGAGGTCGCGCTGCCAGAAGAGGCCGACCTCATATTGTCCGATGATGACGATGACCTGATGGCAGGCGTCACCGTCGGGGTAAGTCAGACAAAAACCCGTCGCACGACGGATTTGGTTCGCCTCTACCTGCAAGAGATTGGGCGGGTGCGGTTGCTGCAACGCGACGAAGAAGTCTCGGAAGCGCAACATGTCCAGCGATACATGGAACTGATTGAACTGCGCGATAGCACTGGCGAACAAAGTGGTGGCGTGCTGGAAACCTATGGGCGGCTGATGCGCAGCCGCGATCGCCTGACCTCCCACCTGGGCTATCGGCCCTCGCTAGAGCGCTGGGCGCAGGAAGCCGAAGTCCCCTTGGCGGACCTCAAGCCAACCCTGATCGAAGGCAAGCGTGTCTGGGCAGAATTGGCCAACATTTCCACCGAAGAGTTGGAACATCTCATTCGGGAAGGCATTCGCGCCAAGGAGCACATGATCAAGGCCAACCTGCGGCTGGTGGTCTCTGTCGCGAAAAAGTATCAGAACCGGGGTTTGGAACTCCTCGACCTGATTCAAGAAGGCACCCTCGGCTTAGAACGGGCGGTCGAAAAGTTTGACCCCACCAAAGGTTATCGGTTTAGCACCTACGCTTATTGGTGGATTCGGCAGGGCATTACCCGAGCGATCGCCACCCAAAGCCGCACCATTCGCCTCCCCGTCCACATCACCGAAAAGCTCAACAAAATCAAGAAAGCGCAACGCAAACTTTCTCAAGATCGGGGTCATACCCCCACGTTGGACGACGTCGCCAAAGAGCTGGAGATGACCCCTGATCAGGTGCGCGAGGTGCTCGTCCGCGTGCCGCGCTCCGTTTCTTTGGACACCAAGGTCGGCAAAGAGCGCGATACCGAGCTCGGCGAATTGTTGGAAACGGACAGCATTTCTCCTGAAGAGATGATGATGCGCGAGTCGCTGCGCCGTGACCTCAAGCAACTCATGTCAGAGTTGACCGATCGCGAACGGGATGTGATTCATCTGCGATTTGGCCTGAAGGACGGCACGCCCTACTCCCTCGCCGAGATTGGCCGCACCCTGGAACTATCGCGCGAGCGCGTCCGCCAGATCGAATCTAAAGCGCTGCAAAAACTCCGTCAGCCCAAGCGCCGTAATCGAGTCCGCGATTATCTCGAAGCCCTGGGCTAAGATTCGCCCATCACCGCCCATCGTTTATCGCCAACCCCTTCCCGTCGTCGCCTCTGGGCCAGTGATGGGGAGGGGTTGGTTGATCAGCAGGTACCCCTCCCCCCACGACCCCGCCCATCTGGGGCTGCGGCTGGTTGCGTAGACAGTTCACACCTTGGCCGGTGGGGCGTAGTACTCAGGAGGGTCAAAGGCTTCCTTTTCCGCTACGAGCCCCAGATGCTTCATGGTGGAGCGATCGGGGGCATACGCCCCATTTTCCCATTCACTAATGGTCTGGCGGCGGACTCCCATGGCTTCAGCAAATTGCGACTGGGTGAGGTTCAGATACAGGCGTAAAGACCGAATGGCCGCCTGATCCCATAGAATCTGCCCATCCTTGCGCTGAATTTTGTATTCCGCCTGAAACTTTTCGAAGGTGATGCGTTGTTGCGTCAGGTCAACGCCGGTCACGTGATAGCCTGCCTTGATCCACGCCTGGGATTGGTATCCCCCTTTGCTGCGGTTGGCCCACCACGAAGGTTGCGAGCGGGCAGTCGGGGGTAAGCTGCCCTCCAGGTAGGACTCCAGCTCGTCAATGGTGAGGGTCAAGGATTCTGCCTCAACTTGGGAGAGTCGTTGATAGAGGAGATAGTATTTGCTGTCAGTGTTCATTGCGATCGCCCCCATATTGCGCCGATTCTATAGCTCAGAACCCCTGTCGCAGCGATTCGCTCAGGCACTTCAGTCCTCAGGCTCACAGTCTCGCCCCATCGGACTGATGACCGCCCCAACGTCTACCGCCCAGCATGGTCTGATGCCAATGGCTTAATACTACTCAGACCGGCCCAAGATGGAACGGTTTTTCCAAGGTTCTAAAGCATCATGGTGATCCCCATTCCCCCTTCTCAGGTCGGTCTGCGATCGCGCTCAGGTTTCTCAGGGAGCTATTAAGGGCCACTTATTTGCCAGTCAGAACGCCTTCAGGCGTAACCCACACCATAGAACTCAAGATGATTGATTCACCCAACCCCTCCCAGGAGTTCAAATTATGAAACGCTTTATGAAACGCTGTGCCATCGCTTTAACGGCTTTGACTGTGGCTACGATCGCTGTCGCCCTGCGGCTTATGCGGCTCCCGATTTTGACGAACTCCGACAAGGAAATCGGGACAAAGGTGCTGCCATCAAGGTCGATGAGCGGCGGCGGAAAAACTTAGACACGGATGCGATCGTAGAAATTCCAGTGAAGGGAACCGATTTTGACGAACTCCGTCAAGAGAACTTGGATAAGGACGCCTCTGGCCTGGACGAACTGCGCCAGGCAAATCGGGAGAAATCCGCCAAGTTCGACGAACTGCGGCAGGAAAATCTCGACCAGGATGCCATCAACATTGGTGAGCTGCGTCGCGACCACCGTGACCCAGATTAGCTCCCATCAAGGTTCTCCCTTTGGGCGGGCGATCGCCTCTCTTGCTCCTGCCTCCCCGCTGCCACACCAGCAGCGGGGATTTTTTTAGCCATAAAGGGTCATGACGTCGGCGAGATCCATGCGCGATCGCGTCCCCAGGGCAAAATCAGAGCGGTGTCCCCGTTCTAGATGGTCGGCAGCAGCACACCCAATCATGGCGGCGTTGTCGGTGCAATACTTTAGCGGGGGAAACAGGACGGTCAAGCCCTGCGCTTGAGCCGCGACGGCGAGATGCTGCCGCAGACCGCTATTCGCCGCCACCCCACCCCCGATCGCGATCGTGCCCAATCCATAATCCAGCGCACACCGCATCGCCCGCTTGGTGAGGCCCTTCGCCACCGTCTCTTGAAAGCTAGCGCACAAATCGGCGATCGGTAGCGGGTCCACGCCCCCAGCCTGCAGGGACTGCACAAGCCGCAACACCGCTGTCTTCAGACCGCTGAAGCTAGAGTCGTAAGGATGGACCCCGCCCCCCGGCAGAGAAATGTTGCCCTCGGGCAATTTAAATGCGGTGGGATTACCTTGAGCCGCCAGCTGATCGATGACAGGACCACCGGGATACCCCAGTTCTAGCAATCGGGCCACCTTGTCAAAAGCTTCCCCCGCCGCATCATCGCGGGTTTTGCCCAACAGTTCATATTGCCCACAGTCTCGAACGTGAATCAGGCTCGTATGTCCACCCGACACCAGCAAGCAGAGGTAGGGCGGCTGCAAATCGGGCTGGCTGAGGTACGACGCATAAATATGCCCTTCCAGATGATGGATGCCCAGAAAGGGCTTGTGGTGGAGCATCGCCAGGGTTTTGCCCGCCGTCACGCCGACCATGAGCGCCCCTACCAGACCAGGGGCACAGGTGGAGGCGATGCCGTCAATGTCGGCCCAGGTCACGCCAGCCGCCGCCAGGGCGGCCTCGGTCACGGCTCCCAAATTTTCCACATGGGCGCGGGAGGCAACTTCGGGCACCACGCCGCCATACTGGCGATGGATCTCGATCTGGGAAGCGACGATGTTACTCAGCACAGTGCGATCGCGCACCACTGCCGCCGCCGTCTCATCACAACTGGTTTCCAAGGCTAAAACAGTTTTCATTTACAAAACGCAGCAAAGATCTTTGAGAGATGTAAACCCCTTCCCAGCTTTGCTTTACCGGGCATCGGGGGCAGGGTATTATGACCTGCAATGTTGGGCGCAAGCGCCTACAAATAACTTAACGTTTTGACTTCAAAACTTTGACCTTTGCGTAATAAAGGGAAACCACTGTATGCGACGGTTGTTTGCACTGGCTCTAGTAATTTCACTCTGGTTCGGCTTTGCACTGCCCGCATCTGCGAGTATCGCAGGTGACAATGTGTCTGGTCTGACCCCCTGTGGCGAAAATGCTGCCTTCCAGCAGCGTGCCGCTAACGCCACCACCGAAAATGCCAAAGCTCGCTTTGACTTTTATGGCAACTCTAGTTTGCTCTGCGGTGAAGATGGGCTACCCCACTTGATTGTGGATGGTGACATCGCTCATCTGGGCGAATTCATCATTCCGAGCATTTTGTTCTTGTACATCGCTGGATGGATCGGCTGGGTTGGCCGTTCCTATCTAATTGCTGTGCGAGATGAGAAAAACGCTGAAGAGAAAGAGATTATCATTGATGTGCCCCTGGCCATCAAGTGCTCTCTGACTGGCTTTGCTTGGCCCTTAGCCGCAGCCAAAGATATCCTCAGCGGCGAAATGTTTGCTAAGGATAATGAAATCACGGTGTCTCCCCGCTAGGCACTGCTTGTTCACACTTGTTGGAGAGCATTCATGAGTAAAAATTTGCTGACCTATCTATCCACGGCCCCTGTTCTTGCCACTGTATGGATGGTGATCACAGCGGGCATTTTGATTGAATTCAACCGCTTCTTTCCCGATTTGCTCCTTCACCCTTAGGAAAAAGCGGGTGGCAATCTTCGTCAGCTTAAAAGAATGATGGCTGATTTTTTGGGCTTCATTTTTAAGCTTTCGGTGATACCCGCTTTCTTCCATTAGGTTCTGAAACAATCAACAAATTGGTTAAGTTTGCTTTGAATTTCTTGCTGTGTTTCGTTCATCTGTGTGAGTAGGAGAACTCAAAAATATGTCTGATGCAATTATGCCTGCAGGCGATCCTCAGATTGGCAATCTAGAAACTCCATTAAACTCTTCTGGCTTTACCAAAGCCTTTATTGGTAATCTGCCAGCGTACCGCAAAGGGCTGTCTCCCCAGCGCCGAGGCCTGGAAATTGGCATGGCCCATGGGTACTTCCTGTATGGTCCTTTTGCGCTACTAGGCCCCCTGCGGGATTCCGATATCCCTGGTCTGGCGGGTCTGCTGTCAGCTTCCGCATTGATTGTCATTCTGACCGCCTGTCTGTCTATCTATTCGGGCGCAGGGGTTAACTCTTCGGTTTCGAAGACGACAACGCCGTTCAACCCACCCGAGGCTTTCGCCACTGACGAAGGCTGGAGTGAGTTTGCGGGTGGCTTTTTGATTGGTGGCATTGGTGGTGCAACGTTTGCATACTTGCTCGCCGCCAATATTTCTACCCTCTTAGCAGTCGTTTCGGGTGGTCACAGCTAGTTTCCACTCGGCAACTCTATGGTTTTAGGGGCGTCTTCGGACGCCCTTTTTTGTGCTCTCAAGGGGGATACCCCAAGAAACTATCCCCACGCTTTTGCTCCCAGAATGTAGGTGGCTTCGACGGTGCGATCGTCCCCCATAATCACGAGGGAAAAGACCAAGTCCGCCAGTGCATCCATGGATGGGGCAGTGGGCTCTGGATTACGCAACGCCAACAGGGGAGTAGCTTGGGGATTCAAAACAATGAAGTCAGCTTCTTTGCCGGGCTCAAAACTGCCCAGCAGATGATCAAGGGACAGCGCTCTAGCTCCGCCTAGAGTTGCCAAAAACAACGCTTGAAACGGGGAAAGTTGTTGATTGCGGAGTTGAGCAACTTTATAAGCTTCGCTGGCGGTCTGCAATAGCGAAAAGCTCGTGCCCGCACCGACATCCGTGCCCAGCCCAACCTTAACGGGATGTTCAGGAGACTTAGCCTGCTCAAGTTTGAACAGCCCGCTGCCGAGAAACAGATTGGAAGTAGGGCAAAAGGCGATCGCGGCTCCCGCCGCTGACAAGCGCTCAAACTCAGTATCGGCAAGTTGCACGCCATGGGCAAATACGGATTTGTTGGTCACGAGACCAGCGTTATCGTAGGTGTCTAAATAACAGTCGCAGTCGGGAAACAGCTCTTTTACAAACCCCACTTCATGTATATTCTCAGACAGGTGAGTGTGCAGATAAACGTCGGGATATTCGGTTAATAACTGTCCGGCTTTTTGCAATTGCTCAGGCGTTGACGTAATGGCAAAGCGTGGCGTTACTGCATAGAGCAAGCGCCCGTTTTTGTGCCATTTTTCAATCAAGACTTGGGTGTCTGCATAAGCCGACTCTGCCGTATCGCACAAATAATCTGGGGCGTGGCGATCCATCATCACTTTGCCCGCGATCATCCGCAAATTGCGGGCTTGTGCCGCCTCAAAAAAGGCCTCGACCGACTGGGGAAAGACGGCAGCAAATACCAGTGCGGTGGTCGTACCATTGCTCAACAGTTCATCGAGAAAGCGATCGGCCATCTCCCGCGCGTAGTCTGGGTCCTGGAATTTGCGCTCCGTCGGAAAGGTGTATTTATTCAACCATTCCAGCAATTGCTCGCCATAGGCCGCCATCATGCCGATTTGCGGAAAGTGGATATGGGTATCGATAAAGCCTGGGGTAATCAGGCGATCGCGATAAATCTGTAGGGGAATTTCCGCATATTGATCAGCTAAGGCTGCATAACTCCCAAAGTCAAGAATATGGCCGGTATTATCAATGACGAGCAGACCATCGGGCAGATAGCGCACACTGTCAGCGTTGGCAACAAAAAACGGATCGTCCACAAAGTCTAAAAACGCTCCTCGAATCGCCTGGGCTGGGACTGTCCCCGGAGCGGCATCGGGTTGATTAAAGCCAGCGGCAGCGGATTTTGGCATCGGTATCATAACGCGGTAAAGCGGGGTGAAAGGTGACGGCAGGGCAGCCCCAAGGACCACAGTGCCCATGCACAATACCGCCCCCGTCGCCGCGATAAAGCCAAGTTAGCTACGGGCGATCGCCGACGTAAGTAGGCAGTTGTAATTAAACGTAAGACGCCGTAGGTTGCGGTTGAGGAACGAAACCCAACGCCCGCATGGGTTACGCTATCGCTAACCCATCCTACAGTTGAATCAGCCCAGCTACTTAGCAGCCATCTCTAACTTAGCCGACCCCGGAGTCCTCCTAAAGTCGGAGATCACTCAGCCCCCTTTTCCATTCCTGGCATCCCTGGTTTGATGGGAACTGTATTAACTGAGAGTGTCAAACGATGCCCCTGATTAAAGTCCAAACCTCACTCCCCAGCCCTGACAAAACCCAGGTCGAAGCCATGCTCAAAGACCTGTCGAGCAGCTTAGCGGCCCATCTGGGGAAACCAGAATCCTATGTGATGACCGCCTTCGAGGGGAACATACCGATGACCTTTGGCGGTACCACAGAGCCGGTCTGCTACGTCGAAATCAAAAGTGTCGGCACCATGGGGACAAAGACGAAAACCATGAGCGAAGATTTTTGTAGCAAGATTGAAAGCACTCTAGGCGTCCCAAAAAACCGTACCTATATTGAGTTTGCCGACGCGGCAGGGGCCATGTGGGGCTGGAACGGCAAAACCTTTGGCTAGCCGCCGAGAGCAGTTAAAAGGGCACGTCACTGCCCGGTGAGGCAGAAGGCTTTGGCTTGCCCTTTTGGTTTTTGGCGGGTGCCCCTTTCCCGTCGTCTTCCTCGTCATCAGACAAATCGACCACTTGGCCGTTAAAAAACTCCGCAAAGCTTTTCACCGCCCGCTCCAGATCGGATTCCGGTTGCCAGTCAGTGACTCCCGGTGCGGCGGGTGGGGGCGCTGGTGCAGGCGCGGCAGGCGCGGGCGGAGCCGCAGCCGGTGGGGGCGCGGGCGTGGGCGGAGCGGCACGGACATCACGGTCGTTCGTAGACGGTTCCGGGGAGGCGGTAGCAGTGGGCGGTGGTCCAGCAGGCGGTGGTCCAGCAGGCGGTGGTCCAGCAGGCGGTGGTCCAGCAGGCGGTGGACTATCCGGAGGAGCGTCGGCCACTTCTAAAAACACTTTGACCGACTGGCTCAGCAATTGTTGAAAGGCAGCTTCGATATTGGGCAGCTTGCTCTGGGCCATTTTGAGCAGCTTCTCGGACTTAATACCCACACGAGCGGCTTTGCCGTCATAACTAATCAGATGTCCCTGCTGCTGCAACAGGGCACGAGTGCCCAACGGTTTCACCTGGGCAATGATCTGGGCCCACAAGGTCATCAGATCAGCGGCGGCAGGTTGAGGCGCAGGGGGCGCAGCACTACCAGAAGTCACAGGTGGGGCCGCCGGTGGAGAGGGGGGAGTGGACGGCGGCTCTGGGGTAGGCGTGGGGGGCGGTGGGGGCGTAGCTGATGGAGCCGGCGTGGTTGCCGCTGGAGGCGGCGTCTGAGGTTGAGGTGGTGCCGTCGGGGTAGCTGAGACCGATCGCCCCCATGGCGGCTGAGCATTTGGTATCGTCGGTTGGGCAGGAGCCGCGATCGCCCCATTACCTCCCCTCGCACTCACGCCCCCTTGTGCCGATGGCAACAAGCCAAGCAACGTCACTTCTAACCAGAGGCGGGGTTGGGTCGTGTTGCGGAGTTGGGTTTCTGCGGTGCGCAGGGTTTGCTGCCCCGTCAGCAACAGCGGCAGAGTAACCGACTGGCTAAACTCCTGCATCGCTTCCCAGGTGGGGGGCGTCACGGGCACTAGATCGGCCCGACCGGCAGCGGTTTTGGCAATGATCAGGTCGCGGTAGAAGCCTGCCAGATTTTGCAGCACGATCATCGGTTCCCGTCCGCGATCCATCAGGCGACGCACCGTGTCGAGGGTCGAGACGCCATCATCCGCCGCGATCGCTTTCACCAGTTCCAGCAAGTCGCGTTCCGGGACTGCCCCGACCAGATCCCAGACCTTTTCGGCATTAATCGGCGGTGCCAACAGGCTCAACTGATCCAGCAAGCTCTGGGCATCCCGCAGCCCACCTTGAGCAATTTGCGCCACCAGCCGCACCGCGTCTTCGGTAATGTCAATTTCCTCGCGCTGGGCGATCGCCTGCAGGTGACTCACCATCGCCTCCAGGGGAATGCGACGAAAGTCAAACCGCTGACAGCGCGAAATAATGGTTGGCAGCACCCGCTGGGGGTCAGTGGTCGCCAGCACAAAAATGACCTGCTCCGGCGGTTCCTCCAGCGTCTTCAGCAGGGCATTGAACGCCGCCGTGCTGAGCATATGGCACTCGTCGATCACATAGACCTTGTAGCGGCACTGCACCGGGGCAAACTGCGCCCGCTCAATCAGTTCGCGAATGTTATCGACCCCGGTGTTGCTGGCGGCGTCGATTTCCACAATGTCGAGAATGGAGCCATTGCTGATGCCCCGACACACTTCGCAGTGGCCGCAGGGATGGGGGTTGGGCTGCCCCTGGGTCAGACAATTAAGGGATTTTGCCAGGATGCGGGCACTGGAGGTTTTGCCCGTACCCCGAGGCCCACAGAAGAGGTAAGCGGGCGCGATGCGCTGCTGTTCGAGGGCGTGGCTCAGGGTTTGGGCGATCGCATCTTGCCCCACTAACTCGGTGAAGGTTTGGGGGCGATATTTGTGGTGGAGTGGCTCGTATCCCATAGTTCTACGATACCGGGTGATGGGGCCAACCGGGGCCAAGAACAATACAGACGTATTTATGAGGATTCTGCCGCCAAAAACGCTTGCCAGTCCGTCAAGGCTTGGGGGTCAGAAGGGGTGTTGCGCTGTAACAATACCAGACCATCGCGGGAGTTGATGAGGCCGTATTGACCGCTGTCGATCAAGCTGTTGATGAAGGGAACGAAGGTGTCGTAGCGATCGCGATCGCGCCCAAACGCCACTTGATACCGCCGCAGTCGCCAAAAATCCGCCGTGACATACTCCACCGTTTGCGGCCTGCCCGCATCATCCTGATAATCGATCATCGGCATCCGCAACACCGCCCGTCGCCCCGAGACATGGGGAACGAGATAGGTCGTAGCCGTGACACTGGCCGCTGGGGGAATCTGCGCCAGCAATTGATGCATCTGCCCGGCTCGCTGCCATTGCAGGGGCAGCGGCACATACACCCAGGGCTGGAACGAATCCGGCACCGCAAAGGAAAAGGCGCGACTCGGATTGACAAACGGCACCAGCACCAGCGACACCATCAGGCAGAAACTCCAAAAGCGGCGAAACGGGCGAGAGGGCGATCGGGGGGTAAGCGGCTCCAGCGGTTGCAGAAAGCGCCGCCAGCCCTGCCCCGCCCACCACAAAATTGCCCCGTAAAACATGCCCGGCACCACATTCAGCGCATAGCGCAGGCTACTATTCAACCCCGACTCGCCCTCCGTCAGGGTCAGCTTCAGCAGCGGTGGTCCCGCCAAAATCCAGCTTGCGGGAGAGAGCGCGGGAATGAAGGCTAACGGCAACCAGTGGCCCACCAGGTAGGCAACGGTGCTATCCAGGGGGGAAACGAGCTCTCGCAGTAGCAGACCGGGCTGGCTGACCATCGCCCACAACACTTCCAGGGTAGAGGCTTCGGCGGTGTCGATGTACTGCCCAAACTCCTCGATCATGAAGCGTTTGGAAATGTCGTCGGAAAAGATCGGCATGAAGACATTCGTCACCAGGACAAAATAGCCCACACTCAGCGCACAAACGCCTGCCCCGATCCCCGGATGACGACGACTCGCCAGCAAATACGCCCCTACGCCAAAGAGCGGAATGGCGCTGTCTTCTCGTACCGCCAAAATCGCCAGGCACAACAGGCCAAACAGGCCCCAGCGGCGATATTCCATCGCTAGCAGCAGGCCAAACACAAACAGGGGCATCTGGCCCAAATCGTGGAAATTTGCCAGATAGGGATTGAGGACCGCGATCGCCCCATAGAAACTCACCATCAGCGCTAGGGACAGGCGGGGCTCCAGATGCTGGCGGGCGAGGCCATACAAAAGCAGGCCCGCGATCGCCGCAAAGGCCGCCTGCAACACTGACAACGTGACCGGCGAGGGCCACAGCTTGTAAATCGGCCACCAGATCAGCAAGGCGGGGGTAAAGTGCTGCCCTAACCGGCGGTAATCGACCCGAGGCGCTTCTCCCCCATGAATCACATCGGTCGACAACTGCGATGACAGCGTGCTCTGAAAAAAATTGCCGTGGGCGTTATTCCAAAAGACCTGGTTAAAAATGCCCTGATCGTAGGAGGCGTAGTAGGTGAAATAGCGATGCAGTAACAGTCCGGCAATTAACAGAAAAAAAGCCGCCGCGATCGCCACAACCCGTCTTAAATCCGCTTCCTTGCGCCAACTCAACATCATCCTGCTAATCCTTGTCTGCCAGCCACCAAAGACCCTGCACCGTAGAATACCGCCTCGCGGTTTCAGACAGGCGAGTGGCGTGACCAATTTGCCGCCTGGTCGGTGGAGACGAGGCAACAGCGGTGGGCCGCGATCGCCCCCATGGGAGTCGGCATCGTCGTCTAGGATGAGGAAGGTTGGCATTGGGCATCGGCATGGCGCGTTCACAAAAGTCCGCTCAGGGCAATTGGCATCTCAAAAAGCTGGGGCAATATTTGCGGCCTCACTGGCAGCGATCGGCCCTGGGCATCTTGGCACTGCTGCTGGTGAATCTCGTCGGCGTGCGGATTCCGCTACTGATTCGCGACGGCATCGACGAATTGCAGGTCACGTTTAGCTACGATCACATCGCCTACTACGCGCTGGTGGTGTTACTGCTCGCCTCCGTCATGTGGGGCATTCGCATGGTGTCGCGCATCCTGATTTTTGGGGTGGGCCGACAGGTCGAGTTTGACCTGAAGCAGCGCATTTTTGAACACCTGTTGGGTATGGAGCCCAGCTATTTTGCCACCAACACCATTGGCGAACTGATCAGCCGGGCCACCAGTGATGTCGATAATATTCGGCGGCTGTTGGGCTTTGCGGTGCTGAGTTTAGCCAACACGCTGTTTGCTTATGCCTTTACCGTGCCCGTCATGCTGTCGCTGAGTGTGAAGCTGACGGTGGTGGCGCTAGTGGTGTATCCGGTCATGCTGATTTTGGTGCAGTTGTTTAGCGATCGCCTCCGCAACCAGCAACTTCGGGTGCAGCAATCAACCTCCCGCCTGAGCGAACTGATTCAAGAAGACCTCAGCGGCATTTCTCTGATCAAAATTTACGCCCAAGAAGCCAACGAACGTCGCGCCTTTGCCGAACTCAACGACGATTTGCTGGACGCCAACCTGACCCTGGCGCGCACCCGCAACACCCTCTTCCCGCTGCTGGGAGGGCTGGCGAGCATCAGCCTGCTGCTGATTTTGGCGATCGGGGCCGGGGCGATCGCCGACGGCGTTATTTCCGTCGGTGATTTTGTGGCCCTGGTGCTGTATGTCGAACGGCTGGTATTCCCCACGGCGCTGCTCGGGTTCACCATTACCGCCTTTCAGCGGGGGGAAGTCAGTATCGACCGGGTCGAGGCCATTCTCACCAGTGCGCCCAAGATTGTCGATGCGCCCACCGCGCAGTCATTGCCCACCGCAACCGTGCGCGGTCAACTGGCCGCTCAGAATCTGACCTTTGCCTACCCAGACAGCCAAACCCTGGCGCTGGATGGCGTTTCCTTCACCATTTACCCCGGCGAGACGGTGGCGATCGTTGGTCCCATTGGGGCCGGCAAATCGACCCTGGCCAATGCCCTGCCGCGGCTGCTGAATATTGAGCCGGGGCAACTTTTCCTCGATGGTCAAGACATTACCAACATTCCCCTGGCGGACCTCCGCCAGGCGATCGCCTACGTGCCCCAGGAGAGCTTCCTGTTCAGCACCACCATCCACAACAACATTCGCTATGGGGCACCGCTAGCGGAATTGCCCGAGGTAAAATATGCCGCTAAGCTGGCCCAAATCGCCCCGGAAATTGATAACTTCCCCCGGCAGTACGAAACCGTCGTGGGGGAACGGGGCATCACGCTATCGGGGGGGCAGCGGCAGCGATCGGCCCTGGCCCGTGCCCTCCTGATCGAAGCGCCGGTTGTGGTCCTCGACGATGCCCTCTCCAGCGTCGATAATCAAACCGCCACCGATATTCTCCATAACCTCAAAACGGGCACCCAAAACCAAACCGTCCTCTTCATCTCCCACCAGATGGGGGTGGCCGCGCTGAGCGATCGCATCATGGTGATGGAGCAGGGCCGCATCGTCCAAATCGGCACCCACGACGAACTCGTGCAGCAACCCGGTCTTTATCAACAGCTTTGGGAGCAACACAAGCTCGAAGAAGTGCTGCTGTAAGGTTCAAATTGTCTTGCCTGACTCTGCAATAGCGCGACTGTAGGCGATCGCCAACGGCGGCGCGGCGATGCCTTTCTACCTGAGTGCAGAATCAACTCTGCTTGATTTCTCCCCACCCGCCCCCTGCTGCGGACAGCCCTCCCAGGGAAGGGAAAAACGCCCCTGTGCCTAACCCCAACTGACATTTTCTACGGCCAAAATATCCACCGTTTCCTTCAAGAAAAAGCTATCGTCGCGGCATCTTCCGGTAATCTCCTGAGTAAGGCTACCGTCTTTAGACATCGTGGGTCATTGTGATGAAACGATTACAGCGTCTCGGAATTTTGGGCATCGTTGGGCTGTGTTTGGCGCTCGTGGTGAATTTGGGCGGCTGCAATCAGCAGGCTCCCCCGACCGGCAGCCCCAATCGCTTAGTCGTGGGGTTGGTGAGCTATGACACCGGGGCGGCTTCGGTCGAGGCGTATACGCCCTTTCAGGAATATTTGAGCGAAGCACTGGCGGCTCAAATCGAGCTGGAGCCAGTGTTTAACGAAATTCGGGCGATCGAGCAAATTCAAGCTCAGGCTTGGGATCTGGCCTTTGCCCCCGCCGGTCTGGCGGCGATCGCGATCGAAGAGGCCCAATACATTCCCCTGTTTCCCTTGCAGGGCAACCCCCGGCAGCGATCGCTCCTGGTGGTGCCCGCCGCCAGCCCCGCCGCCGCCCTCCCTGACCTCGCCAACGAAGTGATTGCCTTGGGCGAACCCGGCTCCGCCACCGGCTACTATCTGCCCTTGTACGACCTCTACGGCCTGACCTTTGCCGAAATCCGCTTTGCCCCCACCCCCAGAACGGTGCTGGAGTGGGTAGCCAACGCCGAAGTCGCCGCCGGAGCCATCTCGGAAGAAGCCTTTCAGCAGTACCGCAATGAATTTGGTGTCGACGCCTTTCGGGTACTGCACGAGAGCCGAGCGATTAATAACGGGGCGGTGCTGCTCAGCCCCACGGTAGACCGTAACCAGCAACGCCTCATCGAAGAAGCGATGCAAGCTGCTCCGGCCAGCGTGGCTTCTGATGCCCAGTACATTGCCAATGCGTCACCCCCCACGTTTGATCAGCTCATTCAGCTCGTGGAAAAAGTGCGTCCCCTGGAAGCCCGGATTCGTGAGCAGCCAGCGGTGCTGACGATCGAGTAGGGGAAGTGGGTGAGGTGGTTGGGTAGCTGGGTGGTTGGGTGGTTGGGTGGCTGGGTGACGGGGACAGATTGAACGGGGAGTCAGTCGTTTTATATCGAAAATAAACCACCTGTAGGGTGGGTCCGCCTCTCAGCAATTGCGCCCAAATTACTCACTCGAAAGTGATGCGACCCACCACCCTACGCCGAATGCTAAAGCATCCTTTTCATGGTTTGGAGCGGCGCGATCGCGTCATGAGCCATGGTCCTGAAAATAACCCTCCTAATCAGGTACCCGGTCCCTCAGACATAACCGAGAGGTTGCGGTAGATCCAGATAGGGGCCGGGGGCATCAAACCCCGCGATCGCTTTTGTTATCTTTAAGAGAAGCGCGATCGCGCCGTAGCCCCTTTCCCGGATGACCGCTGCCAGACTCTGTAAAACGGTTTAGTTGCTCACTAAATTCTCAGGGGTATGAGCTACGGTAGGGGTAAGAGGGGAGCGGCAGCGGCGATCGCGATCGGGCATCAACAAGGATAGCTTGGTGCGGGGTGCCCACTTTTTCAACTGGCCGACCCCAGAATATAGGCAAATCAGGGCATCAGGGTTGAAGCATCTTGATAACCGTCACCCATGAGTGGGGGCTGGCGACTGGCATATTCTTCCTGACTATGAACTATCCGATTCCTGAAAATTCCCAAGGCCAACGTACCCTAGCAGCCATTATTTTGACGGACGCCGTGGGGTTTAGTGCTCGCATGGCGGTGGATGAAGAAAACACCCTCAACCTGATCCACCGCGACTTAGGACTGATGGAATCCCTGTGCCAGGGCTTTGAAGGGCGCGTCATCAAGTCGACGGGGGATGGTCTGCTGATGTGCTTTTCAAGTGCAGTGCAGGCGATGACTTGCAGTTTGGAAATGCAGCGTCAACTGGCAGCAGCTTACAGCACCATCCCCTCCGAAAAACGGCTCGAACATCGCATCGGCGTACACTTGGGGGATGTCTTCTTTAAAGATGGCGATGTCATGGGCAATGGGGTTAACATTGCGGCTCGCCTGCAAACCGAGGCCCAGCCCGGCGGCATCTGCATTTCCCAAATTGTCTACGACGTGGTGAAATCCCGCGTCGACCTGAATGCCACCTATGCCGGTCCGCTCCAGCTCAAAAATATTCAAGATCCGCAACCGGCTTATCACATCGATCCTCACAATCGGGAGAGTCTCGCGGCGACAGAGACTCATCGCGAGTCGGCCTTTGACGCGGCCCAGGCACCGATGCAACAGGCCCCACAGGAAGCGAGCGGCACCATCGGTTCACCACGCGACAAACTCAGTGCTGGCAGTAAGGTGGGGGGGCGCTATGTGATTCAACGGGTGCTCGGGCAGGGGGGCTTTGGCCGGTCTTATCTGGTGGAAGATTCTCAACGGTTTGGCGAAGCCTGCGTGCTGAAGGAATTCTTTCCCCGCAATGCCTCGAAGCGATCGCTGCAAAAAGCGCTGGATCTCTTTAAGCGCGAAGCCAAAACCCTGTACCAGATCAACCATCCCCAGGTGCCTAAGTTTTTGGCGGGCTTCACCCAAGAGCAGCGCCTCTTTATCGTGCAGGAGTATATCGATGGCGTCACCTACTCTCACCTACTCAAAGAGCGTAAGCGCGGCGGGCAGGCGTTTTCGGAGCCAGAGGTGAAGCGCTGGCTGGTGCATATGCTGCAAGTGCTGGAGTATTTGCATGGGCTGAATATCGTGCATCGCGATATTTCCCCAGACAATGTGATGTACTGCCGCGATCGCGACCTGCCCATCCTGATCGACTTTGGCCTCGTCAACGACGCCATGAACGAAATCCTCTCGGGCGAAATGGACGATGATGACGACTCGCCGCGATCGGCCACGGTAGTTGGCAAGTTTGGCTACTCCCCCCCCGAGCAGATTCAGTTGGGTCAGTGCTTTCCCTGTAGCGATCTCTATGCGTTGGGGGTGACGGCGATCGTGCTGCTCACCGGTCGCTACCCCCGCGACCTGATGGATCGCAACACCCTGGAATGGCACTGGCAGCAGCACGTGGCCGTCAGCTATGCCTTTACGGCGCTACTGCGCAAGCTCACCCATCGTCAGCCCCAAGAGCGATTTCAGTCAGCCCAGGCAGTGCTCACCGCGCTCACCCCGCTGCTGGATGCCGATGAGGTGAGTTCGCCGCTGCCCCAGTCGATGCTAACCATGACCCGCATTGACTTGGCACCAGATCCCCAGGTAACTCCAGAGTTCAATGCGCCGATGCAATTTGGGACGACTTCGGTGCTGCACAATGAGGCATTTGTGGCTCGCTGCCGGGAAGAACTGACCCGCTGCATCGGCCCCATGGCCACCCTGATTGTGGAAGACGCCATCGACCAATATCCCGATGCCAGCCCCCAGGAGCTGGTGGAGATTTTGGCGTCGCAACTTTCCAACGGCAAGCAAGCTGAGCAATTCGTCAGCAGCATTCACCTGCCGACAAGAGCCTCCAGTATCTACAGTCAGGCGGCCCCTAGCCAGAGCCGCACGCGATCGCAGGGCTTTTCGGGGGCGCGCCCCTTGAGTCAGAGTCACCCCTCGCCCTCGGCCAACGCGGCCACCCCGGCGGCGGTCAGCGGCGCAGATACCCCCAGCAGTGAGGCTACCGGCCTCAGCCCGGATTTTGTGGCCCGGTGCCAGCAAGCCCTCGTTCGCTGTATTGGCCCGATGGCAAAAATGCTGCTCGAAGATGCCCTGGCAGATTATGCCCACCTGGAGCGATCGGACTTTGTCGCTCAGTTAGCGCTAGAAATCCCCGACCCGAAAAAAGCCCAGGAGTTTCAGCAGCAGTTGTTGGCGTAAGAGACGATTGGCGACGCCCCCTTGAGAAGGTAGAGAGTGCCGACTCTATAGGCATGAGGATGCGGATGTAGCAACTACGATACTGAACAGTTAGGGGACCGCTACTGACCGCCTTATCCCTCTTTTGTCAATCCCGTGGGAGAACATCTGAAACGACCCCATTTCGTGCGCGATCGCCCGGATATATTGACGATGGGCAATTGAAGCCGGTTTCAACGTCAGTTCGACGAGCTGATTTCGTCGTCTCTCCAAACCTCTCTCCCAAGCGCTAAGTAGCTGGGCTGATTCAACTGTAGGATGGGTAAAGCCCTCTGGGCATGGCTACGCTAAAGCGATAGCGTAACCCATGCGGGCGTTGGGTTTCGTTCCTCAACCGCAACCTACGGCGTCTTACGTTTAATTACAACTGCCTACTTACCGACTATACATAAGTTTCTGACTGACTGCTTCCCGTGGTTTAGCCCCCTAAATCCCCCAATTCTGGGGGACTTCCGAGATCGATTTTCCCCAGGATTGAAGGGCAGGGGGGCAAAATCATACCGTTATTCAGCAACGCCCGCTGTGGAAGGGGACAGCGACAGCGGGGGGATTCCCGAGCGATCGCGCCAATTGACAGCATCGGATTAACGGCGATCGCCCTCAGCCGGGATTGCTGTGGCCCCGGCGCAAATCTTTAGCACCGCCCTGTCGGATGTTCGAGGACGCCAACATTGTGTCGAAATTGTGAATAGTCCCGCAGATACCCCTGGCAGGCTGGGCATTCTGGGAACAGACCTTTCAGCGCAGCAGGACTCATGGGGCTCATCGAATTACCGCAACTCACGCTAGTCAGTGGCAAAGGGGGCGTCGGCAAAACCACCTTTGCCTGCGCGATCGCGCTAGATCGCGCAGTGCAATGTCCACACGAAAAGGTGTTACTCCTCTCGACAGATCCCGCTCATTCCCTGGGCGACGTATTGTTGCTGCCGGTGGATGACGCCCCGCGATCGCACCCCGCCGCCGCCAATTTGCAGGTGCGGGCACTGGATGCCGAGCGCTTGCTGACCGCTTTCAAAGCCGACTACGGCACCGTGTTGGAAACCCTGGTAGAGCGAGGCAGCTTTGTCGAAGACGACGACCTGTCCCCCGTGTGGGATATGGACTGGCCCGGCCTGAACGAACTGATGGGCCTGCTGGAAATTCAGCGCATTTTGCGCGCGGGGGAGGCCGATCGCGTCGTGGTGGATATGGCCCCCAGCGGCCACACCTTGAACCTGTTTGGCCTGATGGACTTTTTGGATACGCTGTTGGGCTCGCTGCAGCTCTTTCAGGAAAAGCATCGCTACCTGATTGAGTCCCTCTCTGGTCGCTACACACCGGATGACGCTGACACCTTTTTGGACGACATGACAGCAGATTTGGCGGCAGGGCGATCGCAACTGCAAGATCCCGAGCGGACGGCCTGCTGGGTGATCGCCATTGCGGAACCGCTGAGTTTACGAGAGACCGAGCGGTTTGTCGCCGCCCTGGGCGAATTGCAGATTCCCTTAGGGGGCATTCTGGTCAATCGGTTAACAGGCACCTTACCCCAGCGCCATCAGTTGGCCAAGTTCGCCCAGATTGAGGCGGCGCGATCGCTGCTGGGGTTGCCCCAACACCCCACCGAACCAGTCGGCCACACAGCCTTGCAAGCTTTATTGACGGGGCTCGCGCCCGCCCCCACCTGGCCAGATCAGGCTCCCGATGCCAGCACCTTGATTTGGCCCGAACCCGTTGATCCCGGCCTGCCGGACTTGATCGCGGCGGGGCGGCGGCTGGTCATTTTGGGGGGCAAAGGGGGCGTGGGCAAAACGACGGTCGCCGCCGCGATCGCCTGGGGCCAAGCCGCGCAGCATCCCCACGCCGCCGTGCGGGTCATGTCCATTGATCCCGCCCATTCCCTCGGCGATGTGCTAGAAATGCCGTTGCACCACCAGGCTGAGACCATCACGCCTAATCTCACGGCTCAAGAGGTCGACGCTGACACCGTGCTGGAGCAGTTTCGCGAAGACTATCTCTGGGAATTGGCCGAAATGATGAGTGGCGACACGGGGGACGATCGCCTGCAAATTGCCTATGGTCCTGAAGCCTGGCGGCAAATCGTGGCCCAAGCCCTGCCTGGCATCGATGAAATGCTCTCCCTGATTACGGTGATGGATCTGCTAGAGCAGGATCAGGAACAACTCATCGTGCTCGACACTGCGCCGACGGGCCATCTACTGCGCTTTTTAGAAATGCCCACCGCCTTGGGAGATTGGCTCGCCTGGATTTTTAAACTCTGGATTAAGTATCAAGATGTCGTTGGTCGCACTGCACTGATGGGTCGCCTCCGCCATCTGCGCAAGCAAGTGATGAATGCGCAAAAGCGGCTGACCGATCCCGCCCATACGGAGTTTATCGGCGTGGTGCAAAATCAGTCCGCCATTCTGGCAGAGGCGACTCGGCTCACGGCCACCCTTTCAGAGATGTCGGTCGCCCAACGCTACATCGTCCACAATCGCTACAGTACGGGGCAAGATCTCCCCGCTGACGCCTTCCCGCAGCAGTCCATCGTGCGTCTGCCGAACTTGCCCGACAGCAGCTATCCGCGTCATCAGGTGGAGGGGGCGGCCCGGTTGCTGTTCGCGTCACTGGAGTAGATTGGTGGGGGATGAGTGTGAGGGTGTGAGGGTGGATGCCGTTGCGACTCTTCACGGGTCTGACTGGGGGTGGGCGGCTGGTGGGCGGCGTTCTTGACCATCGCTGGAGCAGCGGGGGCGATCGCTGCACCCAGGCCATCCGGTGGAACGTTACAGAATCGCCGCTGCGAGGCTCGAAACCGGTTTCAATAAACGAAAGCAGCGACCCGCGATCGCTGGCTGACCCTGTTTGACCCAGGATTTACCATGACCCTTTTGGCCATCCGAAATTTGCATAGCGGCTACGGCGAAGTCGATATTCTCCAGGGCATCAACCTGGCGGTGGATTTAGGGGAAATCGTGGTCATCATTGGCCCCAACGGCGCAGGTAAGTCAACCGTGTTGAAGTCGTTATTTGGGTTGGCTCAGATCCATCAAGGGGAAATCTGGTGGCGCGATCGCAACATTACGCATCTCCGCAGCGATCGCCTGGTGAAAGAAGGCATCTGTTATGTGCCTCAGGTCAGTAATGTGTTCCCCACGCTAACGGTGCAAGAAAATCTGGAAATGGGCGCATACGTCCGCAATGACGACTTTCGGCCCCAGCTTGAGCAGGTCTACACGCTGTTTCCGGACTTGCGGGAGAAGCGATCGCAGGTGGCGGGCAACCTCTCTGGCGGGCAGCGGCAAATGGTGGCCATGGGGCGGGCGCTGATGGTGCAGCCCAAGCTGCTGCTGCTCGATGAGCCGACGGCGGGACTGTCGCCGCTCTACGTCGAACAGATTTTCAACATTGTGCGCGATATCAACCAGCAGGGCATCAGCATCCTCATGGTGGAGCAAAACGCTAAACAAGCCCTGGGCATGGCTCACCGGGCTTATGTGCTGGCGATGGGCACCAATCGGTTTGAAGACACAGGGACCAATCTGCTCAACAATCCCGAGATTTCCCAAATGTTTTTGGGGGGATGAGGGAGGGTGAGGGTGGATGGGTCGGTGGATATATAGGTGGATGATGTAGATGGGTCGGTGGGGATTTTGGGGGACGATCGCATCTTGAGGGGTGGGTGACGGAGCAAACGAAGGGGCGATCGCGGATCCAAAATCCAAAATTCTTTTCTCAGATTAATGTTTGTTTACTCGTCTGCCTTCAGGATCACAGGAGACCTCAAGAGGTCAGCAAAAGCCCTCAACGCCAGTGAGCACAACCCTGATAGCGAATAAAAATATGCCGACAGACCTGAGCCTGACTGAAGAGAGCACAAAGTTTTGTAACAATCTACCTTTTTCTTTAAGTTATGTTGTCACCCCTTTGATCCCGGTGTTAACGTCGGAGCCAATTGGACAAATCGTTCGTCCAAGCTAATAGTCCGCTCATTGCAAACGCATTTGAATTTGCTTCTAAGGAGGACTCATTATGAGTTGTGCAGCGATTCCACAAGGTCACAACTAAACCCGCTCCAACGCTGATGGCAGACGCCAGGTGAGTGCCGCTAGTTTACAGGTCGTCGAGGTGAATTGGGGTTTTCATCTCCGGCGCTGATGTCCCTCAATGATTGCCATCGCGTTCAGTTTCAGGATTTTTTCAGTTCTGTTGATCACAGCCGTGTCCGTTTTGAATTGACCGCAGAGCGGGTATTGGGTCACGGCGTGCATTGAATTTCAGGATTTCTCGAAAACAGCATTAGGGTTCGGCAGATGAAGGCTGTAGGTGAGCGATCGCCCTGGCTGCTGCCGACCGCTTAACCGTGGAGGTTTCTATGAATTTACAAGGAAAAACTGCCCTGATTACGGGCGCTTCTCGCGGCATTGGTCGCGCCATCGCCCTAGAGTTTGCCCGGCAGCAGTGTCGCTGTGTGATTTTGGTGGCCCGCGATCGCGATCGTCTGGCGGAGCTGGCAGCGGTGATTGAAGCGTTGGGGACACAGGCAGTGGTGTTGCCGCTCGATCTGACGCAGCCCATTGCGGTGAATGTGGCGATCGCCCATACCTGGCGCAATCATGGCCCGATTGATGTGTTGATCAATTGCGCTGGGGTATCGCATCAGGTGCCGTTTTTGCAGTCGCACTTGCCCCAAGTCGAGTCCGAACTGTCGACAAATCTGGTGGGCTTGTACGCGGTCACGCGGCTGGTGGCCCGGCGCATGGTGGCGTATCGCCACGGTCATATTGTCAACGTCTCCAGCCTCATGGGCAAGGTGGCCGCTCCGACCATGGCGACCTACTCGGCCACGAAATTTGCCATTTTGGGCTTTAGCCAAGCCCTGCGGGGAGAACTGGCCCCCTACAACGTCAAGGTCACAGCGCTGCTGCCCACCCTGACGGATACCGACATGGTGCGCCAGTTTGACTGGTTTCGTTGGGTGCAGCCCATCACCTCCGAGCAGGTTGCCAAAGCCCTGGTCAGAGGCCTAAAACAGGGATCGCCCGAAGTCTTGGTGGGTTGGCAGGCACATCTCGCCGTCCTGGGTAACCGCATTGCCCCTAGCTTGGTCGAAAAGTGCGTGCAGTGGGCGGCCCCGAAGCCCCAACGGGGCTCCGTATTCGAGCTGAAAAAATCTTACTAAGGAATGGAAATTCAATCAGTTGGGATAGCCGTCTCGGCTGTCCCTTATCCGGTCAGGTCTATTCTTCGCGGCAAGGGGATGTTAAATGATCCTCATCATCCCTAAGGGGCGTGACGCCGCCCCCGGTAAGGGATCGGCGGGGAAATAAGATCCCGGTGGGGATAGGTAGGTGAGTGGGGGCGGTGGTGAGTAGGTGAGAGCGTTGCGAGTCAGAAGTGGGACTTTTATAGTGAGCGCCTCCCTAAACCCTGAGCCCAGCAGCAGCAGTCCGGCAGAGCTAACACGCTGTTGTGGGCTGCCGCTGAGAGGTCAATTCCTGCGCTGTTTCACAGCGCTTACGGCTGGCTTTTGGCTGCCAGTTCTTCCAAGCGGCTCTTGAGTTCCTGGTTGGATTTCTTCAGTTCTTCAAAATCCTGCTGGAGTTGGGCGATCGCCTGATCCTTCTTCACCTTTTCCTGCACCTTTTTGACGGTTTCTTCGGCGCGGCGGCGCACCCGACCATCGTCAATGTGGTCGGCGATGCCTTGGAGTACCGCGATCGCTCCGGGGTCGGTCATCATGCCGAGGGCGGCGATGACGGTCATCTGCGTGGTGAACTGCGGTTCCCGCGAGATGGCTTCCAGTCGTTCGAGGATGCGCTCGACGTTGGGCTGGCTCTGCCCCGTAGACACCTTGCCCAGTGCCCGCACTGCCCCCAACCGCAGCATTGCCGATACCTCCGGTTCGGTATATTGCAGGATCAGCTCCAGCGCCGCTTCTGAGGTCTTGAAGTGACTGACGCCGCTCAGTGCCCCCGATCGCACCACCTCATTCCAGCCAAGGCGCTCTTGCAGCAGCCGTTCCAGCACCGCCAGCGTCTCCGCCTCGGGGGGCAGGCCCGAGAGCTTGGACGCGCCGATTTCGCCGAGGGCGCTGGCCGCCGCCGCCTCGACGTAGTAGCTGGCATCGCCCCGTTCTGCCAGTTGCAGCATGGCCTGATAGCTGGCCGCCGTTTTTACCTTGCCCAGCGCCGTGACCACCGCCCGCCGCACTTTGGGATGCTCATCTTCCAGCCCCTTCAGCAGCGCTTCGAGGGCCTGATCTAGCTTGAGGTCGGCGAGTTGCTGGGCAGCTTCGGCCCGCAGGCCCCAGAAGGGATCGCCGGTGAGGGCTGCGGACAATGCTTTCACCGCTTCCAGACCCCCTTTTTGGGCGATCGCTTCCGCTACATAGACCCGCGCGATGGGGTCAGGGTCGTGCTGAAGCTGGGCCTTGAGTTCCGGCAGGGGATATTCCAGCTTCACCGTTTTGGTGTAGTGGTTGCCCACGTCAAAGCTGATGAAGTCGGGCTTCTTGGGCAGCGGGAAGTACAGCGCCTGCTCCGGCTCGTGGATGCGGACGGTGATGGGCTGCACGCTGACCGCGCCATTTTCCACATAGCCGATGCCGATGGGGATGCGCAGGTCAAACAGCCCGCTCTGGCTGCTCTTGTCCCCGGCTTTGGCCTGGGTTTGAGTGACGGTGATTTTCGCCAGATGGCTGTCCGCGTCCCACTGATAGGCGACTTTGAAATCGGGATGACCACCACGATAGACATACTGATCGAACAGGAAGCGGAGGTTGCGCCCCGTCGTTTCTTCAATGGTGCGGATGAGATCCAGAGTCTCGACGGTCTTGTGGGCAAACTTGTTCACAAAGCCGTGGATCGCCTGCCAGAAGAGGTCATCCCCCAATTCCGTGCGGATCATGTGGTAGACGCAAGCGCCCTTTTCGTAAATGTGGCGATCGTACAGTTCAATGGGTTCCCGGTAGATGTGGGTGACCATGGGGCGGCGGTAGCGGCTTTTGTCTTCCGACAGGTAGCTGCGCATTTCGCCGAGACGGTAGTAGGCCGCCTCTTCAGCCCCGTATTGATCGTCGGTCCACAGCACTTCGGAGTAGGTCGCCATGCCCTCTTTCACCCAGGCGTGGGACCAGTGGTTGATCACCAGTAGGTCACCGAACCATTGGTGGGCGAGTTCGTGGGCGACCAGCATTTCGGAGTTGGTGTTGTCGAGGGCGGCGCGTTTGTCGAGCAGGCAGCGATCGGTCAGCAAGGTGCAGGAGGTGTTCTCCATGCCGCCAAAGGTGAAGTCTTTGATGCAGACCTGAGCGTATTTGGGAAAGGCGTAACGGTAGCCGAAGCGATCGCTGAAAAAGGCAATCATCTGCGGGGTCTTGCCCATGGTGCGCTGGGCATCGTCCTTGCGACCCTTTTGCGCGTAGTAGGTGACGGGGATGCCGTCCCACTCGTCGCGAATTTCGTCAAAGTCGCCCACCGCCAGGGTCATCAGATAAGAGGGATGGACTTCTTTCTGCACCCAGTGAAAAATTTTGGCGTCGCTTTCTTCCTGCGTCTCGACCAGTTCGCCGTTGGAGATGGCCTGGTAGGGTTTGGGCACCCGCACGCGAATTTCGCTGGTGGCGAGCTGTCCCGGATAGTCGAAGCAGGGGAACCAGTAGCGGGAGTCTTCGTCTTCGCCCTGGGTCCACACCTGGATGGGTTTGTCGGGCTGGTGCTCCGTCGGCGCGACAAAGTACAGGCCCCGCTGGGGATTGTCGCTGTGGTAAGCGATCGCCAACTCCAGCGTCTGCCCCACCGTCGTCGGCTGGCTGAGCTGCACGTAAAGCTGCTCGCCGTCGTGGTCAAAGGGCTGGGATAAGTTGCCCACCAGCACCGACTCGATTTGCAGATTGACTGCATCCAGCACCAGGCGATCGATACCGCTGCGCACCGGCGTGAGGCGAATGGTGCAGGTGCCGGTGTAGCGCTGGTGGGCAATATCCAAATCGAGATCCAGGGCGATGTGGTTGACCTGACCGGGGCGATCGGGGGTGTAGTGAGGTCGCGCCCCCGGCAGTTCAAACGACTTGTGTTTTGGTGGTTCGGGGGTGTCAAAACCAGCAAAATTGAGCATGGTGCGGTTCCTCTTCGGGGCGTTGCAGCAAAAGTTTAGGGCGATCGCTCACGGTTTCCATCCACGCGGCGATTCGCAGTCTGTTTAACAGATTAACGCCTCTGCCAGGGGATGCAGAGCCACCCCGACAAACTCACGTCATGGCGAGGGGCGATCTCACTTGCGTTCTAACGGTGGTAAGCCTAGCGATGTGGTGGAATTTTGAGACTAAAGTAGTCTGTGTGATCGCCCGTGCATCCGTTAGGGGGAGAGGCTAGACCTCCCAAGGTTATCAAAGACTGGGTTACTTTACATACATCAGCAACAATTTCAAGTGCAGTGATGTTCTACTGCGTATCATCCGAATCAGGATCAGAACTTTGAGGAAATAATTCATTAATGATTCGGATATATCTTTCTGCAAGAAATGCCACTTCTTTGTGAGCCATGTCCAAAATCATCCGCATTTGCTCACTATCCTCAAGGGGCACATAGTTTCGACTATCCATATATGCCTCTATTTTTTGAATTGATTCTAAATCATTTTCTAAGAACTCCCTAAAGTCTAACGCTCCCTTTTTACTATTACAAAACTTACAGCTAGGCACTAGATTTCCCAGTCGGTGCTCTCCCAACTTTTCTTTGTTTATTGGAATCGCATGTTCGATCAGTAAATCGGCCTCAGCATTGCAATAAGCACACCTTCGCAAAAAGTAATCTTTTGTCTCTTCCCAATCTTTCTGACTGAAAGATTCATTTCCCAGTCTACTCAAAATGTTTCTGACAAATAAGTTTTGAGCATTGCCAATAGCGTTGCCACGATAACGACTGTTTAATCGATCTGTAGAAATCTTGCGGCTAGAATTGCTTTCGTTTGATGTTTGATTGTGATTGTCTATGCTTGATTTAATTTCAATAGTTTTGGATTTGAGGTATTGAACGAATAAAGGCCTATTGGACTCAAACCACTGGCTGGTCACCCGTACCCTTTTACCTCTAACCAGATAAACATCGACCCAGTATCGTTTTGCTACAGTTTTTTCAATGTCTTCTACAGCAGCACAGAAGGGGAAGTTTGTTCCAAACGTACGTTTTGAGTACGCAAGATCTAGAAGGGCATTAATTTCCTTATGGTCAACAGAATCACAATATGAAAATATTTCTCTAATATGTGCTTTTACGAATTGACCGATTTTCATATTGCTGCCTACTGAACTGACAAGTGGGTGCGGATAATTAATTCCGAGGTAGGGATGAAAACAGAGCAAGGGTTCTAGCTGTTTTCACCTCGGTTTATTGCCCCCAAGCTACTTAGGAATGAGAATTGAATAAGTTGGGATATCCGTCTCGGCTGTCCCAAGGCAGGCAAGATGCCTGCCCTAACAATTTGGATGTTATTTGATCCTCATTCCTTATTTCTTAGCGAAGCGAGCTTCGTGCATAAATGCTACATCAACAATGAGATGACTGTAGGGTGTTATCCGGTAAAGTTATTGAGCACGCTCACCACCGACTCCATACAGATCGCCCCTAACCTCGTCACCCCCTCACGACAGCCAATCGACGATCGCCCCAATCTCTGCTAGTTCCCCGTCCGGGGTGACCGCCATTTTGGCAGCCAGTTTCGGGCGATACTTGCCCGTTTTCACCAACACCGCTTTGATGCCTGCCGCTTGTGCTCCCTGAATATCTGCCTCCAGGTCATCACCGATCATCACCACTTGCGCCGCTGGCAGGCCCAGCTCATCCAGCGCCATCTTGTAAAAAAACGGATTGGGCTTGCCCGCCACGACTGCCGTCTGATCCGTCGCGTATTCCAACCCCGCCACAAACGCC
>Ga0081535_100295_pt1 | contig 40923 bp, 35 predicted proteins | sample HotLakmasection3_FD_71020 | JGI IMG/M metagenome (GOLD analysis project Ga0081535, IMG submission 71020) | Hypersaline microbial mat communities from Hot Lake, Washington, USA - Section #3 (SPADES assembly) (version 2) | ecosystem: Environmental > Aquatic > Non-marine Saline and Alkaline >... | reverse complement strand
CGGCAAAGGCTTCGACTATGGCAAGTTCAGACATCTAACGGGTGGACTGGATAGAGAATCTTACTACCATATAAGGTTCGCGATTAGAATGAAATAGCCCTGCGATGGGTATAGGCACGAATTTGTCTGACGATGAAAACAACGGCGATGCCACCCAGACAGGCGATCGCCACCATAACAGGTGGGCTAATCACGGGATATACCTCCTGTGGCTATAAAAGTATGACTATAACCTCAGTGTTCCCGGTGTAGCCACTCGCTAACTGAAACAAAGCAAATCGTCCTCAAACAATACCTTCGCCAATTTTCTAAAACCCTTGATTTTGCGTGCGCTTTGCGCACGCAAAATCAAGGGTTTTAGAAAATTGGCGATCATGTTGCCTCAAAGCATTATGCTTTGAGGACTAACCGCAATCCTAGCCTTCGGCTTGCTCCAGGCGTTCCTGGTCTTCGAGTGCCATGATGGCAAGCAACAACTCTTCTTCTTGCTCCTCAAAATCTTCTTCGGACATTTCCTCCATATCAAAGGCAAGTTGGAGGGCGAGGAGTTGCTTTTTCAGGTTTTCCTTTTCGTTGAGGTGGGGCTCGGCTTGCTCCAGAATTTTTTCGGCAATCCAGCTAATGCCGCCGACGGGTCCGGTGACGGGCAGGGCGAGGAGGTCTAGAAACATGGTGATTACTCCAGTTGGGCAAAGTTGAAGGGGGCAGTGAAGTTGTTGTAGCGGATTTTCAGGCGTTCCTCGAAGTGGTGGTCGAGGGCTTCGACGCTTTCGCCAAAGGTGGGTTCGTCGTCCCAGGGAATGAGGTAGGCAGCGTTGTAGATCATGCTTTCGGTGAGCGGGTCGTTTTCGGCGATCGCCACTGCCAGCGGGTTCAACGCCTGCCGAAATTCCTCAATCACGGCTTCTTTGCGGTTTTCCATCGCTTTTTCGATCGCCTGCCCAATCCGCACAACCTCGTCCATGCTCAGGGTTTTGCCTTCGAGGGAATCGCGTTCTTCCCGCAGCCGTGCGTTTTCCGCCATCAGCATTTCGAGTTCGCGCTCGCTCTCCCAGGTGATCTTGATGCCGACTTCCCGGCGTCCTTCCAGGCGTTCGAACAATTGGAGCAGTTGGTCGCCCTGCGGCTCTAGCAACTGCTGTTGCACCGCCTCCCAGGTTTCAATAATCAAGCCAAACTGGAGCGGCAGCAGGGTGCGATGACCATGTTCCATAGCCTCTTCCAGCACACGCTCATGTCCCAGCAGGTTTTTGCGACTGGCGAGGTAGCGCTCCTGTTGGGCTTCGGAGTAAAGGAACACGAAGTTGTCGATGGTATGTGCATGGACAGGCTGCTTGTCCAACCCAGTCAGCACCAGATGGTGCGGACCCGGAGTCGGAAAAATGCCGTAAAGGTAGTATCCAAATCCCATAGAAGTGTGAGGGGTATCCACAAAGAGGTCAATGGGAGTGCCGGGGCGTTCCTGGATGCTGGCGAGAAGATGCTGGCGTGTAGTGGTTTAGGCAAAAATGGCTAAACGCATCGTGGAGTTACCCGGTTCCACTCTGAGAGTACCCAGAACGAAGGGGGCGATCCGCAAAAATGTAGAGAAATTCAAGGATTGCCTAAGGATTGAAAATAAAATAAAACCCGGAATTTTTGATGAGAAGCGCGGCATTACCGCGCTTCTCATCAATAATTCCGGGTTTTATTTCGTACATGATCCGAAGCAAGAAATAACAAACAGGTTTAGGAAAGCAGGGGCGGCTTAGCTGCCCCTGCTTTCCTAAACCTGTTTAATGCCAAATTTGAATGGCAAAATCCCTCAGTATTTTTTTGAAACGCTTGCAGGGCAGGCGTTTCAAAAAAATACTGAGGGATTTTACAGTCGGAATTCGGTAGAACAAGCCTGCTCCCCAATCGCATAAAGAGCAGGCTTGCCATGAAAAATCAAAGATTTGAATCATCACAGGGAACTTTTATGCAAGTATGCAAGACTCATGCCGCATTTAAGCTTGTACTTCAGTGCCTAGGCACCCCTGAGCTTGCATCGGGGAGAAACAGCCTAAGCTTTTACCAGAGACCGGGAATGGGTTCAGACTCAGGCTCCGCCATGCGGGATTGCAGTTCTGCCAAAGTTGCGGGGGGAACCAGCACACGGTTGATGGCGTGGATTACGCCGTTGCTGGCGTCCACATCCGGCTGGATGACGCTGGCGTTGTTGACGATGACGCGATCGGGTTCAACAGCGATCGCCAGTCCACCATTCAGCGTATCCAAGCCACCGGATTCCAACTCATCAGAAGTGACTTCGTCGGGAACAACGTGGTAGAGCAGCACTTCGGTGAGGAGGTCTTGGTTTTCGGGTTCCAACAGCGCATCCAGCACACCATCGGGCAGTTGCGCGAAAGCCTCATCTGTCGGTGCAAAGACCGTAAACGGACCCTCAGAGGAAAGGGCATCTACCAGGTCTGCCGCCTGCACCGCCGCAACCAGGGTATCGAAGTTGTCGTTACCGCTGGCGACATCGACGATGGTGCCAGGAGTCTGAGCAATCTGAAGACTTGCGCTCTCCATTTGACTGGTAGGAGTGGCAGAGTTGGCGATCGCTGGAGCAATAGCGATCCCTACACCACAAACAGCAGCCAGGGCAATTTGTTGGAGATTTTGAATTCTATAGGTCATGACGTTTCCTAATGTAAATAATCATGAAGTTTGTTGCCGCCCCCATATTACTCGGTTATTTGAAAAGAACCAAGTTTATCGGAAGTATGAGGGCGATCGCTGCCACAAATCCTGCGATATTGCCTGATTCTTTCGGATTTTACCTGATACAAAAAGAGACGCTCGATTCTTGCTGAGAAAAGAACCGAGCGTTTTAGCATTTTTCCTTGGGAAACTGGATTCCTATTATCCGCCATGTGCTTTTTCTTACATCAAGCTATCAGAATGAAAGCCTATGGTTGACTATTGAGATCCCAATCGTAGGTTAAATATTGCACCTGATAATTTCCTTCTCTCAGGTAATCGGCATCCTCTGAACTCAAATATTGGCTAATAAAATTGAGGGCAGCTCGTTCTTTCTCATTCCCCGTAAATTCCTCAGTATTGCCATATTCAGGTAGCCAATCTTCCCCAAACCAATTGAACAATTCGGAGATAGCGACAACACCGTTTTCGCGATCGATCGCCATGCCCTCCGTTCCTTCAATCCAAATCTGTACCTGCTCCTCTAACTGGGCATCGAGCTTCTCCCCGGTATAGGGTTCGCGCCGCAGGACGGGGCAACTGATGGCGGAGCAGTTGAGGGCGGCGTGGATGCGGGGGTCCTGATATTCGGGGCGGAGGGTGCCATGCTCGATGTTGTCCAGGGTTTTGGAGGCTCCGGCGATCTCGAACTGGCGCACCCGCCACACCCCAGGAATGTCGCGGATGCTGTCTTTCAGCGGATTCTGGTCGATGATAGATTGCAGTGTAAAGGAGTTGTAGGCGTTGATCAGAAACGCCATCTGCGTCTCGCGGCTCCAACTGAGGAAGGTTTCGGGAGCAACGTCCCCCAGCGATGCGTTGAAGGCAAGCAGGTCATCGGGATTGGCTTGTAGACCGACATAATCGACCAGCCCAGCTTCATCCACATAGGTTTCCAGCACGTTGGCGTACAGGCTGTAGTCGAGGGCTTCCGCTGCGGTTGCCGAGGTAGTGACGGCTTCTTCGCTAGACCGGAGAGAAATTTCGGTGGAACAACCGCTAGCCAGGAGCAAGGCGGGAAGCAGGAAAACAAGAGGTGAGTATCGCATAAAACTTGGAAATATGACGAAACGACAAGGAATTGCAGGTGTTAGTGAGACGGTTTAGACGCTGTGACTGAGCGAAGATGCGTCCAGCCCCAACCCAAAACGAGGGGGAGCCAGAGGAGCGATCGCTCCAGGGGTGTCAGCACCCAGCCAAAGTCGCCCAAACTCTGGCGATAGAGCAGCGCCAGGTAAACGAATGCGGAAAAGCTGACCAGGCGTGTTCCCAGGTTTTGGGTCGCAACGGCAAAGGGAATCAGCCAGGTGAAATACCAGATGTGAATAACCGGGGAAAGGACGAGCAGAGCGAAAAAGTAGGACTCGGCATAGCCCACAAAGGTTTTTGCCCGCGCCATCAAGCCCAGGAGGACACTCCCCAGGAGGAGGGCATAGACGAGGTTGTGGGCGGCAAGTTGGGGGGCGACCTGTGCCAGCAGATAGGGGACGAGTTCGGCACTGCGATCGCTTGACACGAAGCCCGAACTCACCGGAACCAGTGGACAGGCAACCGAATCGCAGTAGGGCAATGCACCCAGCACAAACGGCAGAATTCCGACCAGCGAAACCCCAAGGGCTAACTGCCACCGTCCCTTGCGCAGGGAAAACGCCGCCAAAAAGCCCAGCAGGGGCAGGCTGATCCACTTCATCCCGGCACTGATGCCGATCCCCAGGGCACTGCGCGAGAAGGCTTGGGCGGTGGGTCGTAACGACTCGGCAGCGAACCACCCCAGCACCAGGGGCAGCAGAAACCAACTGTCGTAATGTCCAGTGCCCGCGAAGGAGTAGAGGATCAGCGGGTTCCAGGCGTAGAAGACAGCGCGGTGGGGTTGGAAGCGATCGCACAACACCCAGCAAACCGCCAGATCCGCCGCTACAAACGCCAGCTTAAACAGCAGCACCGAAGGCGAAATCCATGCCAGCAACCGAAAGCCCAGTTGGGCGATCGGTGGATAGATGGCGCTCACATCCGCATGGTTGATGCGCGTCCACCACTCGGTACGCAAGGGTTCCAGGATTTCGGCGGAGGGCGGCAGATGGTATGGGCTGAAGCCAGCGTTCTGGATCAAGCCCTCCCACAGATAGCGGAAGATGTCGCTGTTGGGTTCCATCGGCAGGAGCAGGAGCCGAGCGGCGATCGCCACCCCCCAAAACCACAGCAGCGACAGAGAACGCCAGCGCCAACTCCACACAAACCCCAACCCCATCACCGCCACACTCCCCCAAAGCTGCGGCACCTGTTCAGTCCGACCGGATTGCGCCATGATCGCCGCTCCCAGCAGCACCAGGGCAGCAGGGATGATGGGGTGAGAATTTTGCCAAAGGGAACGAACGCCGATGGGCGCTTCAGCCTTCCCTCTGTGCTCCTCCGTGCCTCTGTGGTTCATTCTCTGAAAGTTCTGAAAGTAAAGATATGCCAGAGTCGAAAGAATAATGAGCCCCGCCTGAAAACAGCCAGAAATCGTCCCCGAAATCTTGGAGCGCCCACCCTGCCGGTGGCGGTACTGCACAGGCAATTCCTCAATCCGCAGCCCCTGTTCGATCGCCCGCACCTGCATCTCCACCGTCCAGCCAAAGCCGCGATCGCCCATCTGCATGGCTTCCAGGGCTTCGCGGCGAACCAGGCGGAGCGGTCCCAGGTCGTGGTAGCGGTAGCCCCAGCCCCAGCGAATGAGGAGCGTTGCCAGGGCATTCCCAAAGTTTTGTACGGGGGTGAGGGTGGCGCGTCCGGCGGTGGTGGCACGGCGATCGCCCAGAATCAAATCCGCCTGCTCCCGATGTTCCCAGAATTGGGGCAACTCGCTCAGGTCGTCGCTGCCGTCGCCATCGCAAAAGAGAATCCAGTTCACACCTTCGGGCAAATTCTGCAAGCCGCTCCAGCACGCCTGCCCATAGCCCAATCGGGGTTCGCGGATGACCTCGGCTCCGTGGGCTTGGGCGATCGCCCCACTGCCATCGGTGCTGCCATTATCCACCACCCGAATGCGCCGTAACCCCTGACCCTGCAAGGTCTGAAGCACATCCCCAATTGTTTCGGCTTCATTGCAAACGGGGATCAAAACCAGGACATCATCCAGGTCGTAAGAAGAAAAGGGCATGGGCAAGGGGGAACTCAGTGCAACCAGACTCATTATCCTGAAGACAGTTAAAGAAACGATGGGTATTTGATGACGCGATTGATGCAACTGCTGGCTTTTTCCGCTTTGGGATTGGGGGGCGTCCTCCTGGCGCTGACGGCTCACCGCACGCTGTCCACCAAGGAGGCACCAGAACCGATCGCCACTGAGGCGATCGCCCCCAATCCAACCCAACCCAGCCTGACGAATTTGGCAGAGTCCCTCAACCTGAGGGAGCGGTGGATTGTCAGCCCCGAAGACGCCCGCACTCTCATTACGAGTGGAGCAACGGTTTTGGATGCGCGAAATGGGCGATCGCACCTCACAGGCATCCTGCAAGGCTCGGTCGCCGTATCCTGGCGGCAGTTTTCTCAAGAGGCTGCGCCCAACCAGGGCAAGCTGTTGGCGGATTTAGGGGTATTGCAGGAGCGGTTGCAGGCGGTGGGCATTTTGGGCGATCGCCCCGTCGTCGTGCTAGCCGATCCCCTCCAGGGCTGGGGCGAGGATGGGCGGATTGTGTGGATGCTGCGATCGCTGGGGCACACCCAGGCGGTGATGGTAGATGGCGGCTATCCCGCGATGGTCAGCTTCGGTTTGCCCACGACCCTGCGCGTTGCCCGCACCGCGCCGCAACCCGGCAGCTTTGTGCCCCAACCCCAGACAGAATGGAGCATCGACCGGAAAACCTTGCGGGAAATGCTGGAGAATCCGGCGATCGCCCTCATCGACACCCGTACCCCCGACGAGTTCGCAGGTGCAATCCTCTTCAATGAAGCCCGTGGTGGTCACGTCCCCGGCGCAATCCTGCTGGAGCGACAGGAGTTGATGGATGCGGAAGGGCGGCTTTTACCCCGCGACGAAATTCTGCAAATCTTGCAGGAAAAAGGCATTTCTCCCGACCAAGAAATTATCGCCTACTGCACAGGCGGCATCCGTTCGGCGTGGCTCATCGCCGTTCTTTCCGACTTGGGTTTAGATGCGAAAAATTATCCTGGCTCCATGTGGGACTGGGCGGCGGCAGAGGCGATCGCCCACCCCCTCACCCAACCTTAAACCCCAGATCTTCGACTTCTTCTCTCCCGGTGATGTTAACTGTCGGCAGCACACAAGAAGTCGAAGATCTAAGCCCCCACAGGCGATCTCCAAGATCTAAACCCCACACGCAACTCCAAGATCTTCGACTTCTTTTCTCCCGGTGATGTCAACTGTTGGCTGCACACAAGAAGTCGAAGATCTGACTCCTTTACTTACTTGAAGATGGATTGTTTTTTGCGCTTGGACGCGGCTTTTTCCTTTGCCTTCTGACGCTCGTATTCCACCTCTTTCATCTTCCGCATGATGCGGTTGAAATACTCTTGCAGGTAGGACTCTAGCGTTGTCATGTCGGCGGCGGTCAAGCCAAAGGTTTCGTAGGTGCGCTCCATGTCAGCGGTGAGGGGCTTGCCGGAGGCGATCACCTCCATGAAGGCGAGGCGATCGGCGAGATCCAACCCCCATTCAAAGAAGCGAGCGAAGGACTGTACCCCGCCCAGAAGGGGTCCTGGCATCCGCCAAATTTTTGCCTCCTGCCCCGACAACCGTTCGCAGAGACGAATGATTTCGTAGGCACTCCAGGCGCGGGTTCCCACAACGGGGTAGGTCTGCCCGACGGTTTCGGGGACGGAGAGCGATCGCACCGCAAACTTCGCTAGATCCTGGGTGTCGATGTAGGCGATCGGCGAGGTGTTGCCCATCACCCAAACCGCCTGCTTCTCCAGAATGGGAATCGCATATTGCCCAATCAACCCCTGTAAAAAGCCTGCCGTGCGGAGCACCGTATAGTCCATCCCCGCCTCAGCCAAAAATAGCTCCGTGCAGCGCTTGATCTCCATCAGCGGCACATGGGGATATTGGTCGGCATCCAGAATCGAGAAGAAGATAAAGCGCTCAACACCCGCCATCTTGGCGGCTTGAATCAGCGCGACCTTGCCATCCCAATCCACCTGCCGCAGGGTCGAACTATCGTTCGGGCGTGCCGTCGCCGCGTCGATGACAGCGGTAACGCCTTCCATGGCTTTGGGTAGGGTTTCGGGATAGAGCAAATCTCCAGGAACCAGTTCGGCTCCCCATTCCTTCAAAAAACTTGCTCGTCGGAAGCTGCGAACCAGGCATCGAACGGTAAGACCTTCATCCAATGCACGTTTTGCGATCTGCCGACCGAGAGTGCCTGTGGCTCCAACGATGAGTAAAGTCATTCGGGCTGTCTAAATAAATCGTTAACTTTTTATAAGATACACCCTAATATTCTCAGAATTCTTTTAGTCAGGGCGATCGCTCACAGGGAATCTACAGTTCTGTAAATTCACGTACATGTTCATGATGCCCCCTCAACAACCTTAAGAAATCGTGAAAAGGGAATAAAGTTCTTCTACAACCTGCTTCTACAACCTCTTTTACAACCTTCTTCTACAACCTCTTCTACAACATTGAGAGCGCTTGCCTGCTTAGTCGTCAGACCTTGGCAGATCAAGCGCTCACAGAAAATACATCAAATTCTGGCGAAAAATGCGAGTCAAGCTTCCGGCACATTGGAAAAACTGCCTGGGCAAAGCTCTCCAAGTCGCCGTCAGGAGTTACCTGCCTACTCTTCTCCGCCCTGCAACTTCAGAAGCAAGAACCCGACTCCCAAGCCAATCATGATCAGAATCGGAGGCAGTACCGCAGCCGTTCCAAGTTCTCCCATTTTCCTTCTCCTAGCGTTAAAAAATCAAATGTTATCGAGTGAGTTTGATGCGCTTCGACCGCTCCAATATTCTGGGGAATCTGGGCACGGTTTTCCGCCAACACAGCATTTTGACACCGTGGCAGGATGATACTGATGAACAGTGGGCACTGCCTCAACCCGCCCATCGGCACACCATCGCTAGCCCCTGAGCCAAACGGCTTTGCTTAGTATTTTACGGCAGTTTGGGCAGGGTACTTTTCCCAAGGAGACCATATGCAGACGGATTCTCAGATTCTTCAAACTTCGCAACGCAATACAACGGCTCGTTTTGGTGATGGAGCCAAGCAAGTGACGTTGGCGATCGCCACTGGAGACCCCGCTGGCATTGGCTCCGAAGTCGTCCTCAAAGCCCTGGCCAATACGGCGTTATGGGAAAACTGCGACATTACCCTGGTAGGCTCAGCAGTGCGTTTAGAGGCTGCTTATCAGCATCTCAAGGGCAAGATTGAGACGAATCTACTGGTTGATCCCGCTCACTTCAAAATCCTGGATGTTTCTCTGGATGTTTCTACAGAGGTGCAGGAATCAGCGGTGCAGTGGGGGGTGGAAAGCGCCACGACCGGAGAAATGAGCTTCCGGGTGTTGGAAACGGCGATCGCCCAAACCCTTGCGGGCAAGTTTGATGGCATCGTCACCGCCCCTATTGCGAAATCGGCATGGAAAGCGGCGGGACACCATTACCCAGGGCAGACGGAGCTACTGGCAGAGATGGCAGGGGTAGAGCGGTTTGGCATGATGTTTGTGGCGCGATCGCCCCACACCGATTGGCAACTCCGCGCCCTCCTGGCAACCACCCACATTCCGCTGAGCCAGGTTCCCCTGGCGCTGACCCCCGATCGCCTCACCCTGAAACTGGATTTGTTGATTGAAGCCTTGCGCGATGAATTTGGGATTTTTGAACCACGAATTGCGATCGCCGGACTGAACCCCCACAGTGGCGAGCAGGGGCAACTCGGCACCGAGGAGCGAGACTGGCTGATTCCCTGGCTGCAAGCAATGCGCGATCGCCATCCCCAGGCTCAGATTGATGGACCCATTCCCCCCGACACGATGTGGGTCGCACCAGGGCAAGCCTGGTTCGGCAACACCCCTAAACCTCGCGCCCACGACGCCTATCTAGCGTTGTATCATGATCAAGGGTTAATTCCTGTTAAGCTCATGGCATTTGACCGGGCGGTGAACACCACCATTGGCTTACCCTTCATTCGTACTTCGCCCGATCACGGCACTGCCTTTGATATTGCTGGAAAAGGAATCGCCGATCCCCGTAGTATGCAAGCGGCGATCGCCCTGGCAAAAGAACTCGCATGGACGCGCCACACAAACGGGTCTACCCGTAAATTTACGGAGAAAATTACACCCTCGCCATGCAACATCTAGTACTTACCCTGTAGCGGTCAATACTACAAAAGATCATAAATTCCTGACATTTTCACAGTCTGTAATATCAGATCCAGGAAATAGGCGAGAGAATGAAATTAATCCGTATCGAGAACTACCAAATCCCCACATAGGAAGAATTAACTGTAAACTTGAGTTAAGTTCCTTGTCGAAAGTTTTCTGATTGTTTCGTTCGGGTTATTTCACGTTTGAGTTGCACCGCAGAGGGTCATCATGCTGCAATCTGTTCAATTTTCAATCAATTTCCTGCAAGACGAGGCACGCCATCTGGTTCAGCGTGGGGTGGTCAGCCGCCAGCAACCGATCTACGTCCTCTGCAAGTACATTCCTGCGCGTGAGTGGGCGCATGTGGAATGTGAATTAGAGCGCTGCGACTTCTTGCTGCGCGATCGCATTGGCGATTTGATCGGTCATGAAGAGTGGGACAACGATTAAGACGGTTACTAAGACAGTTACTAAGACGGCTACTAAGACTGAAATTGAGACTAAGACACTAAGACTAAGACTGAGACTGAGACTGTTTCAAAGTTTAAGGAAGCATAGTCTTCGCTTCTACCTTTATTTTCTACTGCCATCCCTTAAATAAAGGGTGTTGGTTGGATAACATCAATTCCTACAAATTTAAAAAGTCCCTACCTCTTCTAGCAAGGCAGGGACTCAGGAGATGCCCGCGAAAAAAATCCCCGTTTTTTGAGAGAGGGTGCAGCTTAGCCGCGCCCTCTCTCAAAGAATTTTTTTTAAAGCTCACTTTTAAAGCTCAGTGTTATAGCCATATTTATGGGGATTAGGACGGGGGGCAGGGGTGGAACCCCTGCGTGGGGGAATCGCCCCCACACCCCCTCTTGTCCCACTAACTAAGATGATTACGGCTACAAATACCTGGTAATCAAGTATCTTCTGCTATTTGCCATCCGGTTTATTCAGGCTTTGTAACTCTTTCCGGAGTTCGGCGATCTGGTTTGTCAAGACTTCCAGATCTGCCTGAATATCCGGGGGGGCGGCAGGTCCCTGGTTGGTTGTGCGCCGTCCGGTTGCCGATGAGGTTGCCGCATTTTGCGCGGAATTGAACACCCCATCCACAAAGGTTCGCGCTTCTTGCTCCGTCATCTCTCCTTTGGCTGCAAGTTCCTCAACCAACTGGTCAGGATTTGTGCGCAACTTGTTCCAGGCTTCCTCGCCGTTGCGAGGATTTTGCAAGCTATCGACGAAGGTTCCGGCTGCCCCAAGGGTGACACGGAACCCTTTTTGCACATTCTGGAAGATGTTGTCTGCGTTCATAATCTCTCTGCTTAAGTGAGTAAATGACGGTCGTAGCGTTTTACTGCTTTTCGTTTCCACTACCTAATATTATCAAGGGTGCAAACGGATCAGGGATACACCCTTTTTGGGGGTTTAGGGCGAATGCTCTGGTCTACCAAAGTGGTATCCACCTTACTGCTGAAATGTTAGGAAAGCGTATCAACTGGCGATCGCCCAGTCAGCAATAGACGCTACACAACATGAACATGCTACCCCGGAAATCCTCAGCACTGCGCCGGGTAAAGGTGAGTAACAAAAGGATTAGGTACGAAATAAAACCCGGAATTTTTGAAGAGAAGCGCGGCATTGCCGCGCTTCTCTTCAAAAATTCCGGATTTTATTTTATAAGTAAAGCCCAATGATGATGTTCATTGGACCCGACGTGATGTAAAAGCGGGTGAGAGGGGAGGGAAATGCTGTTTAACTGGCGGCTTCGGGTGTATTTGGCAGAGGCGCTTTGGCGAAGAAGCGTTGCGTGACCCAGGTAGTCAGGATATGGGACAGCAAGCCAAGCGGACCTGCAAACAGGCAAAGCGCCAGCGAGTGAAAAGTCCAGGTTCCCGTTCGCTGCCCTTCCAGGTAAATCCATCGTCCTACAAACAAGTCCATCACCAGGAAATGGACCCAGCCCGTAGCGGCAATTTTCTCCATCGAGAAGAGCTGGGCAATGTCTGCCAGTTGGGTGCTGGTAAAGGCTTCTGCGGTTTCGGGGTCAAGCCCAGAAATGAACAGGTAGAGGTAAAGGCTTGCCAGGGCAACGAAGGGCAAATACGAGTCCATCACTTTGCGGGTGATGCCCCACTTGGGCAGCAAGATCATTAGCGCCCAAAAGGGCAGGACGAAGAGGTTCGCTGCATTAAACAGAAAATCTAAATCCAGAGTCATGGCGGTGAAAGGATAGGGGAAGAATGAAATGACAAGTGTGTGCTGGAAGTTTTAAGAAGGGTAACAGGAATCTGCCGCTGGGTGAAGGGTGGGCGATCGCCCCAGTGCTCCCAAAAAGCAGGTTTCAGAAACCCAAGTGCGATCGGCTGTCTCTATTCTCCGCAATATTTCGCAATATTTTTAGATTTACAGAATGGATTATTTCTGAATATGGGTGACAATAAATTACCTGAAAAATGCAACTTGTTAGGATACCCAATTTCGTTTCAGATCTTTCAGGGTATAGATGGAGAAATCTTAAAAGAATGTTAGATTTCTCTCAATCTACATCCTTCCAGGAAGTTTCAAATACGTTTAGTTAAGCGCTTTCATCTGTTCAGGGTTTGCAACTGTCATTAGTTGCCCCTTTGGGTTAAGCCTCTGCATCTGCCCCTTCGCATTGCCCTCTAAGCCTCTCTTCTCCACACTTTTTCATCGCTGGAATCATCATGGCTTTAAGTATTGCTAGCACCGTTTTGCTTGGAGGTCTTGCCTTCTGGTGGGGTATTCGTTTGGGGCGATGGTTGTTGCGCCAGGGAGCCACAGCGCGGGACATGTTCCGTGGGCGCAACTGGATTTCTGTCGCCTTCCTGGGAATCTACATCGCCATGATGTTCATCGTGCTCTATGCGCCCCAATGGCACTGGTTGCCGATGGAGTGGCGCGTCCAGGGTATGCATGTGACCTGGACAGCCATGCGGGTCATGCTCCTGGGGATTTGTGGCGTTGGCATGGTGATCTGCTGGTATACCCTGCGTCGCCAGGTGATTTTGGTCGCCATCATCGGGCTGTTGGGCATGAGCAGCTTTACAACGGCTGAAAATTATTTGCTCGCGCCGATCCACCATACGTTGACCGACCACTTGATGCCCAACGGGGTCTATCGGCAAACCTCTAACAGCAGTTGTGCAGCAGCGGCAATGGCAACAGTGTTGCGGCTTTGGGATAAGGATGTGCCGGAGTCGCGGGTGGCAGAACTAGCAAAAACGAGTCGATTGGGTACCTCTATGCCCCAACTGATCCTGGCAGCACGGGCGCTGGGAATGGATGGGCTGGAGGTGAAAAATGCGACCTGGGAGCAGGTGCAACAAATCAACCGCCCCGGTGTGCTGGCGAGCTGGCTAATCAATGATGTGGGGAGACGGACACCCCATGCGATCGCCCTCCTGGGGATCAATGACAACACCGCCCTCATCGCTGATCCTGCTCTGGGCAAACTTTTTACCCTGTCTCCAGAGCAACTGCAACGGATCTGGCGCGAGGAGTATGTCCCGTTTTACTATCCAGAGTCTGCCATTCTGTCGAAGGTCGAAATTCAGAATCACCTGAATCAACTGGGCTATCTACCTTCCACCGACGCCAATCTGACCCATGCTCTCCAACACTTTCAGGCAGACTTTGATATGCAGCCTGATGGAGACATAGACACCCTTACAGCCCTATTGCTAAGTGGGCAGTTCTTTGAAGATGCTCCTCGGCTGAGCGACGCCATGCGCTAGCAAATCCTGTTATGGGCTGCCATCTAACTCGCCCGTATAGCTTACGTAGGACTGAAGATCAAATACAATCCAAAATTTGTTTTTTGAAAGCACCGCTGTGCCGCGCTTTCAAAAAACAAGTTTTGGATTGTATTTGATTCGCGTTCCGTAGTTATACAAGCACGATCCTGAAGCGCAAAGTCAGGGACAAATTGACGGCTGATCACCACAGCCGTAATATTTGCTTGCAAATTCTCTAAACAAGAACTCCTTTGTTCTTTACACTGCTTTACACTGGGAAGCGAAACATAGATTCAGGCGATCGCCTCTACTTACTCTAGGGTGCTTTATTGCCTGACGTTGGTTCTTATCTTTGTCTTAGGTTATTCCCTAACTTTATTATGTTGAATCTCCTCAGTGGATGGCTGGTGGCGTTTGTGCTCTGGCTGAGCCTTGCCACCCCCGCAACCGCGCACTCCCTTCCATCGGATTCGTTCACCTTTTCTTCCTCTACGCATCTCACCCCTGTTTCCCTCGCTATGGCTGGCAAAAAATCTCTGTTTTCCTTTGCGGGCACACGCCCAACTAATCTCGGTGTCAAAGATGGCACTCTGGCAGCTTGCCCGGGTTCCCCCAATTGCGTCAGTAGCCAGGCTCCGACTTCGGATGCTGAACATGCGATCGCTCCCCTTAGCCTGAAAACCAGTGCAACCGAGTCGATCGCCCGTCTCAAAGACGTGATTGCAGGTATGGATCGCACCGAAATTATTGAGCAATCCGACAACTACCTCTACGTCGAGTTCACCAGTGCGTTGATGGGCTATGTCGATGATGTGGAATTCTTCGCAGACGAAACCTCTGGCGTTGTCCATGTGCGATCGGCATCCCGGTTGGGACAGTCAGATCTGGGCGTGAATCGTAAGCGAGTCGAAGCCATTCGTAGCCAATACGAAGCGTAAGATTCGCCAGGACTGTCCATCTTCTTCCTTAAAGCTATTTTGCTTTGCATGACTACCCGGTTATCCAGTTCGTCGTGGCGTCTGGATGCTGGGTAGTCGGTGTATTCGGCGATCCCCAGAAAAGAATATCCCCATTTTTTGAGAGAGGGCGCGGCTCAGCCGCGCCCTCTCTCAAAAAATGGGGATATTCTTTTTCAGAAATCTCCTTAGGATTGAAAATAAAATAAAACCCAGAATTTTTGATGAGAAGCGCGGCAATACCGCGCTTCTCATCAAAAATTCCGGGTTTTATTTCGTACGTGCTCCTTAAGAATGCTGCAACAAGTAAAAAATCCATGTTTGAGAGAGCAGGTGTAGCTAAGCCGCACCTGCTCTCTCAAACATGGATTTTTTATAATCGAACTTTGCGAGAACGGTACTGTTTATGATTGCCCCCTCCTCTTCCCTGACCAATGCAGCAGAGTTGTCTGTGGATTACGCTGATGTGGTTGCCGCTGCCGATCGCCTGGAGGGAGTCGCCCATCGCACCCCGGTGCTCACTTCGCGCACGGTGGATGAGCGCACGGGCTGTCAGGTGTTTTTCAAGGGCGAAAATTTTCAGCGCACAGGGTCGTTCAAATTTCGGGGGGCGTACAATGCGATCGCCCAACTTACCCCAGAGCAGAAAAACCAGGGGGTGATCACCTACTCCTCTGGCAACCATGCCCAGGCGATCGCCCTTGCCAGCAAACTTTTGGGGGTTGCTGCCCATGTGGTAATGCCGACCGATGCGCCGGATGTGAAGCGCCATGCCACAGAGGAGTATGGCGCGACCCTCCATTTATACGATCGCACCACGACGATTCGCGAAACCCTGGCGCAAGAGTTGGCTACCCAACACCACCTCACTTTGATCCCGCCCTACGACCATCCCCATGTCATCGCCGGACAAGGCACGGTGGGGAAGGAATTGTTTGAACAGGTGGGCGAACTGGATTACTTGCTGGTGTGCTGTGGCGGCGGTGGGTTGCTGTCGGGATGTGCGATCGCCGCCCATCAGCTTGCGCCCAACTGCCGTGTGCTGGGTGTCGAACCCGCCACCGCCGACGATGCCACCCGCTCCTTCCACAGCCAAACCCTGCAAACGGTTCACAATCCCGACACTATCGCCGATGGTGCCCGCACCCCATCCCTGGGAACCCTCACCTTTCCGCTGGTGTTGCACTATGTCTACGACATGGTAACCGTTCCCGATCGGGCGCTCCGCAACACCCTCGTCTTCCTCCTCGAACGGCTCAAGGTGGTCGTAGAACCCACAGGTGCTCTAGCAGCCACCGCTCTCCTCGAACAGATTTTCCAACCCCCAGCGGGCACAAAGATTGGCGTTATTCTCAGCGGCGGCAATATCGATCGCGCCCTGATCGCCACCCTTTAGCTACCCTTCTAAGGATTAAAAATAAAATAAAACCCGGAATTTTTGATGAGAAGCGCGGCAATGCCGCGCTTCTCATCAAAAATTCCGGGTTTTATTTCGTACGATTTTGCGTGTGCGGAGCGCACGCAAAATCAAGGGTTTTAGAAAAATGGCAAAGGTATTGCACACAGGGAAACGGTACTTTGCGGAACGATAGATGAAGAGTTAGAGACTTGCAAGAAAATAAAATCCCCATTTTTGAGAGAGGGTGCTGCGAGAGCCAGCCTCCTCTCTCAAAAATGGGGATTTTATTAATCCGCAGATCCCTTAGCGCCCCACGGGGGCGCTAACTCTTCAAATCATACAAAGCACCCTAAAACGAGAGTGCCCACTCTTTTGCCCAGGTCAGGTTTTCGTGGACGCGCTCCAGATTTGCTGCTTCGGAATAGAGGCGGAGGATGGGTTCGGTGCCGCTGAAGCGGATCAGGAGCCAGCTACCGTCAGCCAGCTCAAACTTGTAGCCATCAATGGCAAGGCAATCGGTGACGGCTTGATGGGCGACCTCTTTGGGGGCGTTGGTCTTGAGTTCCTGGAGCAGGCGATCGCGCACATCCATGCTGGACAGAGGCAGGTCAATGCGGTCGTAGCTGGAGTAGTACCCCGTTTTTTCCTGCAACTCTGCATACTGGGTGCTCAGGTCTTTTTGCGCCTGCACCACCGCTTCGAGTACATACATCGCCGACAGCAGGGCATCCCGTTCGGGGATATGGTGCCCATAGCCAATGCCGCCAGACTCCTCACCCCCCAACAGGACTTTGGATTCATTCATCCGGTCGGCAATGTACTTGTAGCCCACAGCCGTTTGGTGCCAGGGCAGTCCAAGCACTTCCGCCACTTTAGGAATGAGATTGGAGCCGCTGATGGTTTTGACGATTTCCCCGGTGTAGCCCCGGTGGGTTGCCAGGTGCTGGATCAGGATGGGCACCAGGATTTGGGAGCTAAGGAAGTTGCCCTGCCCATCAATGGCAGCAATGCGATCGCTGTCACCATCAAACACCAGTCCCACGATCAGCTCATTGCCCTTGCGGGGGTAGGTTTTGATTTGCTCCATCACCTTACCCAGGTAGCGTGGCAACGGTTCCGGTGCACCCCCATCAAACAGGGGGTCGGCATTGCCATTTAGTTCATGAATCGGCATTCCCAAGATGCGCTCCAGCCCGGTAGCAGCGGAGCCATGCATGACATCGGCAAAGACCACCAGATCGCCGGAGGCGATCGCCGCCTTAATCTGGCTGAGGTTCACTTTGGTTTGGATTTCGTTGCAGTAGCTTGCCCAGGGGTTGAAATGCCCCAGGCTACCGGGAGTGGCTGTGGGGAGGGGTTCTGGCAACAGCGCTTCCACCATTTTGGTCACCTCGGCGGGCACCGAGCCACCAAAGCCACCTTTGATTTTCAAGCCAGAGTAGGCGGCGGGGTTGTGGCTGGCAGTGATGACGATCGCCCCCAGTGCATTCTGTTCTTTGGCTGCCCAGCTAAAGGCGGGTGTTGGGGCAAAGCACTCCGACAGCATCACGTTAAAGCCCGCATCGCAAATGGATTGGGCAGCCATTTCCGCAAATTCTCCAGACAGGAAGCGGCGATCGTAGCCAACGATGATTTTGCGATCGCCCGTGGGGTCGCCATAAACCTTTTCGAGGGCGATCGCGGCTCTGGGTGCAACTTCCATCACCCGCTCGAAGGTGAAGTCTGCTGCAATCATGCCACGCCAACCGTCGGTGCCAAACTGAATGGGTTTGCCCACAAACGATGCTGGAGAAAGCTTGCCTGCCATAGTGTATAAACCTCGTGCCGTGGTGAAGGAAGGACGGAATGACTGAACAAATCGTGACGATTGTAAACCAGACTGCAAACCGGGCTGACGCCATTCTATTGCGAATCAGCCCGATGGCAAGGGCATCTGCTACGACTTCAGATAACCTTTAGATCCATCCGAATTTTCCTTTGTTCAGGCTCTAAAAACGCTCAGGGGAAGCAGATGCGGTAACGCCGCACCCGCTTCCCAGGATTGAAAATGAAACAAAACCCGAAATTGTTGATGAGAAGCGCGGCTGTGCGCCACACCACTTTTTATTTGACCCGCCATGATCAACATGCTCGCCATTTTTCTAAAACCCTTGATTTTGCGTGCGCAGCGCGTACGCAAAATCAAGGGTTTTAGAAAAATGGCGAAGGTATTGATGATATGAAACGTTAATCCAGGCTTTCGAGGATGCGGAAGATGAAGTTCCAGCCATCGCTGGAATTGTTTTGGCGATAACTGGGGCGATCGCTCCAGTCATCGCGATCGCTCCAGTCATCATCTCGGTCGCGGAGAACACATTGTGAAGAGTTGGTCTGTACCCTGAACTGCCCACTCTCAAAATATGTTCTTTCACAATCTCTGAAATCCACATCCCAGTCATCGCGGTTACGGCTATCGCGGTGGTAGTAATAGCGGTCATCGCGGTAGTAGCGGTCGTCGTGGCGATCGCGGTAGTAATAGTCATCCCGACGATCGCGATAGTAGTAATCATCGCGGCGATCGCGGTAGTAGCGATCCTCCTGCACATCATCGCGATCACGACCGCGCAGGTCATCAATGCCATCAAATTCCTCGCGATCGCGGTCCCTGCGGTCGCGGTCACGATCGCGGTCATCATCACGATGCCGATCGCGATCGCGAATCCAATCATCATCGATTGATTCATCCCAATCGTCCCACTCGTCTTTGAGGCGATCGGTAGTGGGAGACGGTTTTTCCGTTACCGTCGTCGTTGTCTCAACGGGAACGCTCTTGGCCTGGGCAGGGAACGCCGAGACGCAGCACAGAGCCGAAACTGCTAGCAGAACATGCCACTTCATAGCGAACCTCCGAGAAACAAGACAGTGGATTCGGTGCAGGATAGGGGGACGTAGGATGGGCGATCGCTGGCTTAATTCTATAGACCTGGAAAAACTTCAGCCCAGAGAGAAACAAAACGTTGAAGGCAGTTGCGCAACCTTCAACACAGCCAGTCAAGGCGGTTCTACAAAAAATCTTGTCCAAGAAACCTTGTCCAAGAAACCTTGTCCAAGAAACCTTGTCCAAAAAAACTGGTACAAGCAACCTTGCTCAAGAAACCTGGTCTAAAAAACTTGTCAGAGTAAAGAGACGTTAACCTGTACCCAAAGGTTCCATTGCGCCCCAAATTCTTCAAATGCGCCACTGGATGAAGATTCGCAACGGTTGTACCTGTGTAGACGGGGCAAGTCGAGTATTCTTTGGGCAATCGTTTCTATTGGCAACAAGCCAGAAGCGCCAAATTCTACCAGCGAGCGTTTTTGCAGATGAACGTCTTTATCGTCCATGCCCACCATGAACCCCGCAGTTTTAATAGTGCCCTGACCCGATTGGCAGAACAGATATTGTCTGAAGCGGGTTATGCGGTCAAAGTGTCTGACCTCTACGCCATGTCCTTTGACCCAGTTTCCGATCGCCGCAACTTCACCACCGTCAAAGATCCAGAATACCTGAAGCAGCAGACTGAAGAACTGTATGCCACAGAGGTCGGCGGCTTTGCAATGGATATTCAGGCAGAAATGGCAAAGCTGGAATGGTGTGATGTGTTGATTTTTCAGTTTCCCCTCTGGTGGTTTTCGCTGCCTGCCATCCTCAAAGGTTGGGTGGATCGGGTGTTTGCGATGGGAGCCATCTATGGCGGCGGCAAGTGGTATGACAATGGCAAATTTCAGGGACGACGAGCCATGTTGTCGCTAACGACTGGGGGCGGGGCGGGAATGTATAGCCCGACGGGATTGAATGGTGACTTGCAGCAAACCCTGTATCCCATCAACCACGGCATTTTCCGTTTTGTTGGCTTTGATGTGTTGCCGCCCTTTGTCGTGCATGGAGCCAGTCGCCTGAGTGATTCGGCACGGCGCGATGCAATGGAGCAGTATCGCCAGCGCCTTCTCACCCTGGAGACGACCCGACCACTGGTTTACCCCTCGCTGTCGGAGTTTGACCCCGAAACCTGGCAGTATCGGAAACGGCGCGATCGCACGGACTAACCTAGAGTGCATCGACCAGGCGATCGCTCAACCGCAGCCGCACAATCTCCAGGATTTCCGATAGGGCGCGATCGCGCTCCGTCGCCTCGTCATTTTGCAAGCGCTCCTCAAATGCCTGGAGGATGGAGGCTTTGGTGTGGTGGCGCACCGCAATGATGAAGGGGAAGCCGAATTGTTCCTTGTAGGCGGTATTGAGGGTGTTAAAGCGCTCGTACTCTTTGGCGGTGAGTTGATTCAGCCCTGCGCCTGCCTGTTCTTGCACGGAGGCATCTGCCATTTTGGTTTTGCTGCCCAGGTCGGGATGGGCGCGAATCAGGTTGAGTTGGGCAGCGGTCGGTAGAGCCCGAACTACATGCACCATCTGTTCGTAGAGGTTTTGTGCTGAGGTGAAGGGTTGCAGTTGCCAGACCTGTTGGGCGATCGCCGGAGACTGCTCAAACAACTCCCCAAAGGCTGCCACAAACTGCGCTTCGTCCATCTGGTTGATGGTGGCGAGGGTATAGGGGGGGGCAGGGAGAGAGGCAGATGTCATAGGAGCGGCTGGGGTGCAGTGGTCTGGAGTTGGGCAAAGAGCCGTTCGACTTTTTGCAAATCTTTGATGCCGGGGGACTGTTCCACGCCGCTGGACAGGTCAATACCGTTGGGATGGGTAAGGGCGATCGCCTCCTGCACATTTTCTGGATTCAGCCCACCCGCCAGAAACCAGGGCACTGAAGGACGAAACTGCTTCAAGGTTTCCCAGTCCAGAGTTTTTCCAGTGCCCCCCAGTTGAGTGGGGTGATAGGCATCCAGCAAGAACGCATCCACCCACTCTGAGTAGGCTTCGGTCTGGACAAGTATGCTGGAATCTTTGACACGAAAAGCTTTGAGCAGCTTAATTCCCGGCAAAAGTGCGCGCACTTGGCGGCAAAGCTGGGGCGATTCATTCCCATGTAGTTGTACCGCCGTCAGTCCGGCAGTTTCGACCCACTGCACCAGTTCAGCAGGGTCGGCATTGACGAACACCCCGACCCGCTCCACCCCTTCCGGCAGGTGGGGGACGATCGCCCGAATTTGCTCAGCCGTGATGTAGCGGGGCGATCGCGTCACACAAATAAACCCCAGGGCAGTGGCTCCCATTTGGGCGATCGCCCGCCCCTGCTCCGCATGGGTAATACCGCAAATCTTGACTTGAATCATTACGCAATATTACCTAAAGTGCTGCGTTTTGTTGCGTTAGCATAGCGAGTTGTTAACTCTTCAAACAAAGTCTTGCCCCGGCTCACGCTCTCCGGCATCCTGTCTTGTCGTAAGCACTTAATTCATTCGTGCAATAGGTGTGAGAAATTGCTGCAGATCGTTCCAATTGGGGATGAATCCGGGCTTTTACCCTGGCATTGTAGTCGGGTGTATCTCTCATGTCTATTGACGAGATTATATTGATCGCCCATTTGATCGCCCATTTCGTCAATTTTTGAATTTAAGGAAGGAGCAAACCGTTGATTCAAGCTTTTGATACTTTGATGTTGGTCGCCAATACATCCCCCTGGTCTATCAACACCGCCATCGTCATGATTGCGGCAAACCTGTTTTCCGTTGCAATTGGCTACTATGCCATTCAGAAAAAAGGACAGGGTCCTGCTCTGCCCCTGCCGATGCCTGGGATGTTCGAGAAGTTTGGTGTGCCAGAACTGCTGGCAACCGCAAGCTTTGGGCATCTCCTTGGTGCGGGCTTAATCCTGGGTTTGTCCAACTCCGGCGTGATCTAGGTACCGGGATAACGGACTAGCGTCATGATTTTGTGACGGTTAAAGTCCGTACCAGTTCAAAATTTGTGAGGGGGTAAGGGCGATCGCCTTTGCCCCTTCGTCATAACAGCTAGGGCACTTGCAAGAAAATGAAATCCCAATTTTTGAGAGAGCAGGTTGGCTCTGCCAGCCTGCTCTCTCAAAAATTGGGATTTTATTAATCCGCAGATCCCTGGCAGACCGTCCACCGGGCACTTGAGAAACAAGAATGTTCAGGCGAGGATAGTTAAAGTAAAGGATGCCCTGACGGTTTTCTCACACTTGCCGATTTCCCATCTCAAACAAAAAGGAATTAAGATCGAAAACGTGTCGAGTGCTTCTATTTGGTGCTTTTTTTGTACGTTTAGCTGTGCTTGTCAACTTTGGTAGTTCGCGTTGTTTTGTTTTTTTATCATCCTCCTAAGAATTGGCTATGAGATCGGGTTGGCAAGTCGGTACTATTTTTGGCATCCCGTTGATGCTGGACACCTCCTGGTTTCTCATCCTGGCACTGCTCACCCTGAGTAATGCGGCGCGGTTTCAGGCTGCCGGGTTGCCGGGAACTGCCGCCTGGGTTACTGGATTAATTTTGTCGTTGTCGCTCTTTGGTTCGGTGCTGCTGCATGAGTTGGGGCACAGCCTCACGGCACTCTCCCAGGGCATCAAGGTCAACTCCATCACGCTCTTCGTGTTTGGTGGGGTGGCGTCGATTGAGCAGGAATCCAAAACTCCGTGGCAGGCGTTTCAGGTGGCGATCGCCGGACCCACCGTCAGCTTTGCCCTGTTTCTCTTGCTGGGCGGCGCGGTGCAGGTTTTGCCCATCCCCGAACCCTACGATGCCGTTGTGCTCGAACTGGCGATTATCAACGGCATCCTGGCAATTTTCAACATGCTGCCTGGGCTTCCGCTGGATGGCGGACAGGTGCTTAAGGCGCTGGTCTGGAAGGTTACGGGCAGTCGGCTCAAGGGGTTACGCTGGGCGGCGATCGCTGGAAAAACCCTGGGCTGGGCAATTATTGGTCTTGGGATCTTCCTGTTTCTGCAGGCTGGCAGTGGGGGCGCGTTGTGGAGTGTGTTGATTGGCTGGTTTATTCTCAACAATGCCAATAGCTACAGCCGTGTGGCAGATTTGCAGGAGGCGGTATCTGATCTCTCTGCGGCGGAAGCTATGACCCGCGATTTTCGGGTAGTGGAAGCAAGTATCACGCTCCAGCGGTTTACCGAAGATTATTTGCTGCGAGAAGAAGGACGCTATCCTGCCTTTTTTGCCGCATCGGAGGGGCGTTATCGGGGGCAGGTGTTGCCCGATGACTTGCAGCAAATTGAGCGCAGTGAATGGAACTATCAGACTTTGCAGGCGATCGCCCATCCCCTCGACGAAATTCCAACGGTGGCAGAAGCGACACCCCTGACGGAGGCGATCGACCAGTTGGAGCGGCTCTCCCTGTCGCGCATCACCGTGTTGACCCCTGCTGGCGCTGTGGCTGGGGTAATTGACCGGGGCGACATCATCCGGGCGCTGGCGCAGAAGCTCGGCGTTTCGGTTCCCGAAAAGATGATTCAGCAAATTAAAGAAGAAGGAAAGTTCCCGCCCAGTTTGCCGTTGCAGGCGATCGCCAAGTCTATGCTCGATGAACCGAAAAACGCCCGCTCGTCGTAGGTTGGCGGATGATTCTTGCCCTGCCCCTTTCTCTTCGTCCCGGCAAACTGGTATCCTAAAAAGCTGGATGCCTTATTTTTCAATCGTTTGACGATTTTTTGAAGCACCTTTTAAGCTCATTTATCTAGCGACTTTAATTTAGCTGTATGACTGCGATCGCCCCCTCCATTCCGATCAGCTTTCCCCTCACTGCCGTTGTGGGACAGGATGCCATCAAGCTGGCGTTGCTCCTGGCAGCGGTCGATCCGGGGTTGGGCGGCGTGGTGATTGCAGGGCGACGGGGAACCGCTAAGTCGGTGATGGCACGCGCCATTCATGCCCTGCTGCCGCCGATTGAGGTGATTCAAGATTCCTGCTGCAACTGCGACCCCACCCGTCCGGGGGAGTGGGACGACGAAACCACTGCCCGCTTGGCGGAGATAGGGAATGGGGCAAATGGCTGCACCCTGGACGATCTCCCAACCCAGGTTATTCCGGCTCCCTTCATTCAGGTTCCCCTCGGTGTGACGGAGGATCGGCTGCTGGGGTCGGTGGATGTGGCGCAGTCCATCAAGTCGGGCGAGTCGGTCTTCCAGCCGGGTTTGCTGGCGGAAGCCCATCGGGGCGTGATGTATGTGGATGAGGTGAACCTGCTGGATGACCAGATTTCTAACCTCCTGCTAACCACGCTGACGGACGGGGTCAACCGGATTGAGCGGGAAGGCATTAGCTTCCAGCATCCCTGCAAGCCGCTGTTGATCGCCACCTACAACCCGGAGGAAGGGGATTTGCGATCGCACCTGCTCGACCGCATTGCGATCGCCCTCTCCGCCGATGCCGTGCTGGGGCTAGACCAGCGGGTTGCCGTGGTGGAGCGCGCTGCTGGCTATGCCGAGTCACCCATTCAATTCCTCGAACTCTACGCCGAAGATTTGGATAACCTGAAAACCCAGATCATTCTGGCACGGGAATGGCTGAAGGATGTGCAGATCAGCACCGAGCAGGTGGCGTATCTGGTGAACGAAGCGCTGCGGGGTGGCGTGCAGGGGCACCGGGCAGAGTTGTTTGCCGTTCGGGTTGCCAAAGCCCACGCCGCCCTGGAGGGACGCACCGAGGTCAACGCCGAAGACCTGCGCTGTGCCGTAGAACTGGTGATTGTGCCCCGTGCCATCATCCAGCCACCGCCCCCAGAAGACGAGCAGCAGCAACCACCTCCCCCACCTCCACCGCCGCAGGATCAGCAGCCCGAAGATGAGGCGGAAGAACCGGAAGACGATGAACCGGACAAGGAAGAAGAGGAAAACGACGAGCCGGACGAACCGCCCAACGTTCCCGAAGAATTTGTGTTTGACCCAGAAGGCGTCATCCTCGACCCATCGGTGTTGTACTTTGCCCAGATGAACCAGAAGCGGGGCAAGACGGGTTCTCAGGGACTCATCTTTTCCGAAGACCGGGGGCGCTACATCAAGCCCATCCTTCCCCGTGGGGCAGTGCGCCGGATTGCGGTGGATGCAACCCTGCGAACCGCTGCACCGTATCAGCGATCGCGCCGTCTCCGCTACGAAGCCAACGCTACCCAGCCCACCGACAACCGCCGCCGCGTCTTCGTGGAAGAATCCGACATTCGCGCCAAGCGCCTCGCCCGCAAGTCCGGCTCTCTCATCATCTTCGTGGTGGATGCCTCCGGCTCGATGGCGCTGAACCGGATGCAGTCTGCCAAAGGAGCCGTGCTGCGATTGTTGACGGAAGCCTACCAGAACCGCGACCAGGTGGCACTGATTCCCTTCCGGGGCGAACAGGCGGAGGTGTTGCTGCCGCCCACCCGTTCCATTGCCTCAGCTCGCCGCCGCCTGGAACGGATGCCCTGCGGCGGCGGTTCGCCCCTCGCCCACGGCTTGACCCAGGCAGCGCGGGTCGGAATGAACGCTCGCCAGTCCGGTGATGTGGGGCAGGTGGTGATTGTGGCGATCACCGATGGTCGGGGCAATATTCCCCTGGCGCGATCGCTCGGCGAACCCCAACTCGACGACAAAAAGCCCAACATCAAAGAAGAACTGCTCGAAATCGCCACTAAAATCCGGGCGCAGGACATGCAAATGCTGGTGATCGACACCGAAAGCAAGTTCGTATCCACCGGATTTGCGAAGGAACTAGCGAAGCAAGCTGGGGGCAATTATTATCACCTGCCGAAAGCAACGGATCAGGCGATCGCCGCTGCCACAATGGGCGCACTCAGCGATGCCAAAGGTCGGTAGGCAAATGAACCACAGAGGCACAGAGGGCACAGAGAATTTCCTCCGTGTCCTCTGTGCCTCTGTGGTGATTTTCTTTGGGGTGATTTATGGAAGCCAGGGATATTGTCGGAAATCGGGGGGGCGCTTTTCCAGAAATGCTTTCTTTCCTTCGGCTCCTTCCTCGGTCATGTAATAGAGCAGCGTCGCGTTTCCTGCCAGCTCTTGCAGCCCTGCCTGCCCGTCGCAGTCGGCGTTGAAGGCAGACTTCAGGCAGCGAATGGCGATCGGGCTTTTCTGCAAAATCTCCTCTGCCCACCGGATGCCCTCGGCTTCCAGCTCATCCACAGGCACGACGCAGTTGACCAGCCCCATCTCCAGGGCTTGTCGGGCACCATATTGGCGGCAGAGAAACCAGATTTCCCGCGCCTTCTTTTGTCCAACACTGCGGGCAAGGTAGCTAGCTCCAAAGCCGCCATCGAAGCTGCCTACTTTGGGTCCCGTTTGCCCAAAGATGGCGTTGTCGGCGGCGATCGTCAGGTCGCACACCACATGGAGCACATGCCCCCCGCCGATCGCATAGCCTGCCACCAGCGCAATCACCACCTTGGGCATCGAGCGAATCAGCCGCTGCAAGTCCAGCACATTTAGCCGGGGCACGCCGCTTTCATCCACATAGCCCGCTTCGCCGCGCACGCTCTGGTCGCCCCCAGAGCAAAAGGCATATTTGCCATCGGTATGCGGTCCTGCGCCTGTCAGCAGCACCACCCCAATGCGGGTATCTTCGCGGGCATTGCTGAAGGCGGTGTAGAGTTCGACAACGGTTTTGGGGCGAAACGCATTGCGCTTGTGGGGGCGGTTGATGGTGATTTTGGCGATCCCATCTGCCTTGTGGTAGAGGATGTCTTCAAAATCTCCGACGGGTTGCCATTCGACAGTCATAAGCACAGTCATAAGCAAAGATGCAAAAGCGCTGAAACCGTGGCTGAGCGCTACAAAACAACCCCCTCACTATCCCACAAACCCGACATGGATGACAGCACCGTGGCACATTTCACCAGAGTTGCTGGGGCAGCTTCAGGCGCTTGCCAGGGTTGCCAGGCGTGCCATGTTGGGGTGAATCCGTTGCGCCAGGAGTTGGGTTAAGGCAGATGTGGATTCGAAGTGGGTGGGGTGGGTCATTTGTGCCATTTCGGGAAGGGCTTCGGGATGGGGCATCGCTTGCTCTGTGAAGCTGGCTTCCAGACATGCTTGATAGGACTGGGGAATGCGGAGACGCTGGGCGATCGCCCGCAAATACATCCGCTCCTGCGCACCGAAATGTTCGCTCTTTGCTGCCATATCGTAGCCCAGCCCCAATAGCAACAACCGCTCGGACGCATTCAGTGGCGATGCCAGCAGGAGAAACAGTCGGGGATTAAGGTAAAGTTGATGCTGCTCGATTCCATCCACCAGGGCTTCTACCAGATGCGGTGGGGTCTTGCCACTTTGCAAGGAGGCATCGAGAATACTCTGCAAATAAGATTGCTCCTGGGGTTCAATCTTCCCGTCAATTGCCATTACCCCCCACAGCAAGGTGATGGAGGTTGCCAAAAAAATCAAGCCCGATTTCAGGGCTGTTTCATCAATGGGTTGACCCGCAAGATGTGCCAAAAGGGTTTCGGGTGTGGAAGCGTGGGCTATGCAGTCGGTATTGCTACCTGAAGGAGTGTGTTGATGCCCTGCCCCAGCGGAGTGAGCGTGAGAAGCGTGCGTTGTCATGGGAATTACTACTTGCCTGTCATCAGGGATAGACGCGCCTCGAAAACTATGAGGAACAAAAAATCAGCACCAGGACTTAGGGCAGTGTGTCTGTCATAGCCAGATTCCGTCAATGTGGAATTCCACAAGTTTATAGAGACTTTATTTTTTCTATCCGGATTTAATTCAATGGGCGATCGCCCCAAACCTTGCCTTGCGCCACTGGGCGTTGAGCTTGCGATCGCACCGTACTTCCAGCATTCGCACCCCCGATGAGGGCAGCGATCGCACATTCTCCGCCAGTTCATCCCAGGATTCCATCACCCGATGTTCAACCCCGTAAGTTGCGGCAAGTTGGGCGAAATCCACTGCTTGAGGTGTGGCAAAAAACTCCTCAAAGGGTGGGTTGAATTGGGCGATCGGCAAGGTTTCAAAAATGCCGCCGCCTTGATTGTTAATTAACACCAGGGTGAGATGTCCCCGAAACTTTGGTAGCAGCAAAAACCCATTGGTGTCGTGCAATAGTGCCAAATCGCCAGAGAGCAAGACGCTGGGGGCGTTGCGATGGGCAATTCCCAGTGCCGTAGAAAGGGTGCCGTCAATCCCATTTGCACCTCGATTGACGTAGGGCATTGCCCCTGTGTTTCCGGGTTTCCAAAACCACTCCATATCGCGCACAGGCATACTGTTGGCGACGAACAGGGGCGTGTTCGCAGGCAAGCAGTGGGAAAGCAGCCAGGCGACTTTCCCCTCAATCCATTGGTCGGTAGCTGCAAAGGTCTGGTCGATGGAGTGGCGAAACTGGTTCTCGACCTGGCACCAGCGCTGGAAGTAGGGGCTGGGAACCGGAGGCGCTTGCTCCAACTGTTCGGCAAGTCGTTCGACAGAGCAGCGGAGATGGGTTGTGCGGAGATGGAGCGGGTCGAGGTTGCGATCGCCCTCATCCACAATCCATTGCAGCGGTTGCGTTTCCTGGAGCCACTGGCGCAACACCTTACTCGTCGGCGTTTCACCGATTCGCAGCACAACCTCTGGCGCAAGCTCGTTTGCCAGAGCCGGTTGCCGCAAAATTAAATCGTAAGTAGAAATTAAAGCCGGAAACCCATCGGTGTAATTACGAGCAGGAGATAATGCTTCGGCGAAGACAGGGAATCCGGTGAGCTTGGAAAGGTGGGCGATCGCGTCACAATATTTTTTGGGATTTTGGGGCTGGGCAACTCCAGCGATGATGATGCCGCGATCGCTGGCGGGCAACGGCATGGGTGTCGCCAAAACCTGCATCGGCGGGTGGATGGGGTGGATGTCTGCAAAAAAGGCTTCGGCATCAAAGGAGGATGCCAGTGCCTCGGCCTCTGGCTGGACGATCGGCGCGAGGGGGTCGCGAAAGGGACAGTTGAGATGCACCGCCCCGGCAACCGGATACTGGGTCTGCTCCCACGCCTGCCGCACCATTTGCCGCCCATAGTCCAGCATCGATCGCTCCAGCGACGGCAACGCCAACTCGTAGAAAGCATTGGGATAGCTGCCATATAGCTTCTGCTGGTCGATGGTCTGTCCGGCATTGCAGTGGCGCAGTTCTGGCGGGCGATCGCCCGTCAACACCAGCAACGGCACCCGACTTTCCCTCGCCTCAATCACGGCTGGGAAAAAGTTTGCCCCTGCCGTCCCCGACGAGCAAATCAGAACCGTGGCTTTCCCTGACCGCTTCGCTACACCCAGAGCAAAGAAAGCCGCAGAGCGCTCATCTAACACCGGAATTGCTTCGATGCTGGGATGTTGGGCAAAGGCGATCGCCAACGGAGCCGATCGCGACCCCGGACACACAACAGCGGTTTCCAGCCCTAACCGCCACAGCGTTTCCGCCATCACAGAAGCCCATACTAAATTAATCGTCCGAAAATCCATTTCATCATTCGCAGTAGTCATGAAACAAAGCAAGATAGCGGTGTGCAAGTAGAGTAGGACAGATGATTTTTGTGAAGGCGGCGCATTACGTTGCCTTCACAAAAATCATCATCCTGGTTCTGAGTGCATAGCGCTATAGATGGGGTGCATCCCACTTTTGCAGATTGAAGTCTTAATTTTGCAAGTACGGCGGGCGAAGCCCGCCGTACTTGCAAAATTGAGATGCACCGCTATAGATGGTGGTGCCAGGAGGCAATGTTTTTTTGGGTTTCAACGATGCCGCCACCCAAAAATTACTACCCCTTGAGCATGATCCAATCGACCTCAGACCGGTTCAAAAATCAGATCAGTTCAAAGAATAGAGGCGATCGCCCTCCGTTTTCCCGTCGAAATGCATTAAGGATACGAAATATTTCTTTTCACTGATTACTGAAGCAATTTAAAGAACTCAATATTTCTTAAGTATGTAATTAGAAGATGGTAGTCCTCAAAGGGTAATAATTTTTGGGGCGCTTAGCGCCCCAAAAATCACTCAACTGTGTAAGTCCTGTCATTTAAATAATCTGAATATCCTTAAATTTAGCGATGGCTTCTTATATAGTGGGCATGGTCTATCAGAATTTAATGATATCTGTAATACCTCACGAAGGCATTACAAAGTAATTGCATATCCCTGCCAGTTCTCAAACGCATTGCTCTCAATACCTCTGGAAGGCTGATCATGAATATTCTTTACGATGAGGCGATCGCCTCAGAATCTTCCCTTGCCGATCCCCTGGCTCCTGCCCTTACTGCAATCTTTGAAGAAGCCCAACGTCTACTTCTAGAATTTCGGCAGGAACCAGGCTTTCTGACTCAGATGCAAACGGCTTTTGGAAATGATTTTGATGTCATCGCAGCAGAAGACATAATCGACCAAATTGCGACAGGTAATGAATTTCTCTGGACATTGGATCTGCTTCCTGGGAGTGATATCAATAATGCCTCTGGAGCCTTTTCTGCCGCAACAAATACGCTCTACCTTTCCCGTGAGTTTTTATTAGAAAATCTAGACAATATTGCAGCTATAACGAGCGTTGTTTTGGAAGAGATTGGTCACTATTTTGACGCCCATATCAACGCAGAAGATAGTCCCGGTGATGAGGGGGCTATTTTTAGTGCCCTTGTCCAGAATGTAGCACTCGATGATGCTGCCCTTTACACCCTCTATGCGGAAGATGACAGCATTGATGTCAAGTTTGGCGGAGATTTAGTTACCCTGGAGCAAGCCAATCCTGGCATTAATCCTGCCTTCGATTTGATTGGTCTGACTCAGCTCCGTAATGATCCTCGCTTTGCAGATATCGACGGCACGGGTTTTAGTGTTGCGGTCATCGACACTGGCTTAGATGCCAATCATCCCCTGATTCGACCTAATTTTCAAACCTTCGTAGACTTTGTCGGAGGGGTTACGACTCCCTTTGATGAGAATGGTCATGGCACGCATGTGGCAGGCACAGTAGGAGCTAGCGATGAAAATATTGGGGTTGCCCCTGATGTTGGTTTAATTGGCTTACAAGTTTTTCAGCCAGATGGTTATGCGTATAACACGGATGTTTCAGAAGCTCTAAATTGGGTTCTCGAAAATCGTGAAGAATATAATATTGTCGCCGTTAATATGTCCCTGGGAGCGGGCTTTTATACCTCTGAATTTGAGGTATCTGGCGATCCAAGAATTCAAATTATTAACCAGCTAGAACGAGCTGGAGTCACCGTTGTTTCTGCGGCAGGTAATAGTTATCGCTTTAAAGACAGAAGGACTCTTACGCCAAATGAAGCACCCAATGTAGGAGCGCCTGCTGTTTTTAGTACCCTATCCGTTGGGGCAGTTTGGCAGGATGGTAACGCGCTTGGAAGATATCTCAATGAACAGGTTGCAGGTAGCGATCGCCTGACCGTTTTTAGTCAGCGCTTGAATGCCTCAAATATGATTTTTGCACCAGGGGCAATGATCAACAGTACTGTTCCGGGAGGGCGATTTGACCGATGGCCTGGTACAAGTATGGCATCGCCCCACGTTGCGGGTGTTGTTGCGTTAATGCAAGAAGCCGCATTCAAATTTGGGGGGCGGTTGCTTGCACCAGATGAAATTGTCGAAATCATGCGATCGACTGCGGATAATGTCTTCGATGGAGATGATGAAGCAGATATTGTTGTCAATACCAACGTATCTTATCCGCGTATTAATGTTTTTCGTGCGGTTGAGGAAGTCTTCAATCGTTTTCAGGACATTGGTGGTGACTCAGGCGACCCTAATGGAACTATCCAGGGTGCATTTTTGGGTCCGACTCTTACTGGCGCACCCGTTAATCCAGTGCTCGGCTCGATTGGCACCGATGGCGGCACAGTAAATGTTGGTGATACCGATGTTGACATTATTAAATTTGAGGTCCTTTCCCCTGGAACTGTCACCCTGGAATTAACAACCAATCCAGATGCTCCCAGGGATTTTGACTCGATTTTGCGATTGTTTGACCAGGCGGGGAATCAGCTTGCTTTTTCCGATGATGTTGGCTCAAACCTATTTTCTCGGATTGACCAGTTCCTTGCGCCAGGGACTTATTTTGCTGGAGTCAGTGGCTTTGATAACAGTGAATACAATCCCAATGTTGCGGGCAGCGGAGTAGCAGGGGCAACGGGAAACTATGCCCTAAACTTTAGTCTCAACAATGCCGACCCCAACGGACTCGTCAGTGGGGCTGTCGATGTGCGCCTGGGCACCAACCGTGAACCCTTATTCTTTGAAGGATTTATTGGGGCTGACTACGGTGTTCCCGTTGGTGTATCAGATGTTGATTTATTCAGAATTGAGGTTCCTGATAATGGAACATTACTGATTGACATTGATACCCCCTTTGAAACCGACTTTGTTGACTCATTTTTACGTCTATTTGATGAGAATGGAAACGAGTTATTTTTCCCTGATGGTTTTCCCTTTGAGAGTGATGATGACCTCTCGTTTGATCGCGTCGGTAATCCAACTGAGTTTACTGACTTTAGATTCCCTGACTTAACCTTTGAAGACCCGGTTGATCGGCAATTCTTCCAGGGGCATACTACCGATAGTTTTCTGGGTGTATTAGTAGAGCGAGGCGAGGTTTATCACATTGGGGTATCGGATTTCTTTAATGACACCTACAACCCCAACAATCTAAATAATCGTCCAACTAATCTTGCAGAGGGTGGTTTTTATAATCTGATTGTTGAGTTTGTCAATAATGATCTGAATGGGAGTATTGACCAGGCGATCGCCGCACCATTACCGCTGATTAATCAACCCGGAACTATTGGAACAGACGGCGATCCGCTGACGGGTGGTATCCAGGATGTTGGAGATAAAGACGTTGATTTCTTCCGCGTGCGATCGGCTACTCCGGGCATTTTAGAGATCAATGTTGACTCCTTTAGTATCGCCTCCCAATTACCAACGGGTACTCCAGTAGATTCTGTTCTTCTGGTATTTGATGGGGAAGGAAATTTGCTAGCTGAGAACGATGATAGTGATTCCCTTGACCCCTTCTTACAAATTCAAATTGAAGCGAACAAAGATTATTTTGTTGCCATTACTGGATATGGCAACGAAAACTTTGATCCGTTTGCTTTGGGAAGTGGTTCCAGTGGTGATACCGGGGAATATGTTATCAATACTCAACTGTTATCGCTGGCTACCCTGGCAAGCCTGACCGATAACGCGATTCAAAATCCGAATACGATTACGGATGTTTCTTCGGGAACTGAAGTTTTTGGAGAATTGGGTCGAGATGGTAATTTCGTCGTTGGACCGACCGATATTGACTTGTATCGCTTTGTTCCAACGACTAGCGGTGGTGTCACTATTCGGACGGTGACAAATTTGATCGCCTCGCCTGTTGACAGTAGTGCAGACACATTTTTGCGGATATTTGATGCCAGTGGTAATGAGTTGGCATTTAACGACGATGAATCTGCGACTACACGGGGCAGTCGAGTTGAAATTGCTGTCAACGCAGGGCAGGAATATTTTATTGGGGTCAATGGATTTAGTGCCCAGGCACGGGAGTATAACCCAATCACTGGAGCGGGCGCAGCTCCGGGTAGCCAGGGGAGTTATTTGTTGACCATCACCGGCTCCGGCGGTGGCGGCGGTGGCGGTGATAACAGCGGCAACGATCGCCTGATTGGCAGCAGTGAACGCGATCGCCTCATTGGTGGCTTGGGCAATGACACCCTTTCGGGGCGGGGTGGAAACGACCGTCTGGTAGGCGGACCAGGTAACGACCGGGTGGTTGGAGGACCCGGCAACGATCGCCTATCGGGCGGCAGCGGGCGCGATCGCCTCATTGGAAATGCTGGTAACGACCGCATAGTCGGAAGTGCGGGAAATGACACACTACTGGGAGGCAGTGGCAATGACACGTTAGTTGGTGGTGGCGGCAACGACCGAGCCCTGGGTGCGGGGGGGCGCGATCGCCTCCTGGGTGGCTTGGGCAATGACACCCTTAACGGTGGAGGAGATGCCGATCGCCTGTCGGGTGCTAATGGTCGCGATCGCCTGAATGGACAGGTCGGCAACGATGTCTTGCGAGGTGGAGGCGATCGCGATGTGCTCAGTGGCGGTAGCGGCAATGATCGGCTATCGGGCGATCTGGGCAATGACATCATCATTACTGGATCCGGAAGCGATCAAATCATCATTCGCCAGGGGCAAGGCACAGACCGGGTACGCGACTTTACCGACAACGAAGACAAGATCGCTCTCGCGGGAATTAACTTTGCCCAACTCACGATTCAACAGCAGCAGAATAATGTCCTCATTTCCTTGGGTGGCGAAAATCTGGTGGTGTTGGAAAATGTAGCGCGATCGCAAATTTCACAAGCTGACTTTGTTTAAGCAGGGTCGGGCTTCCGCATTTCGTGCGAAAACCCATGCAGATGAGCGATTTTGGGAACCCCATTCCCCAAAATCGCTCATCTGCGCAAACCCTGTTGACAATGGATGAGTTAGTAGAATAAATTAGAGCGGGCGCTCGAAATAAAACATTTATTGCTCTTATCTGTAGCGATCGAACCCCAAGCGATCGAACCCCAACTGATGCCGAAGATTGTTAACTCTGACCAATACCGCAAAGAACTGCTCCGCAAAGCCTTTGATTTGCTGGCGGAGAAGGGATATGCGCAGGTCACAACCCGCCAACTGTCGAAGGAGTTGGGCATTTCGACCGGGGCAATGTACCACTACTTCCCCAGCAAGCAAGCTTTGTTTGAGCAACTGGTGGAAGAACTGGGACAACAGGATGCCGTTGCCTTGCAGGAGCAGGTTGCCGCTGTGGATGCATTAACAGAACGCCTCCAGCGATTGGGGCAGTTCCTCATCGACAACGAAGCCTACTTTGTGAAGCAAACCGCTATCTGGATAGACTTCTGCATGAATGTTGATGCCGAGGAAGTGTCGAACAATGCGGTGTTCAACCAGGTGGAGGAGCGGTATTGGGAGGCGATCGCCCATGCCCTCAAGTTGCACGACCGGAGCCTCGTTCAGTTTGTCTGGACGCTGGTGAACGGGGTGCTGATGGAACAGGTCGGCGGTTCCAACCGGATCAACTTTGCCGAACAGGTGCATTTGCTGATCGACATGCTGACGGTTTATCTCGAAGCTCGTTCTGTAGATTCGCCTTCTGACAAAGGGGGGTGAAGCAAGGCAATTTTTTTTGGGCTTTATTTAGAACGAGCGCTCGATTTATTTTTTGGGGGTTCTGACACACCAGTCGTTCATGGTGACCAGGGCGGGTAGCGCCTGCTCTCATCACCACCCCAAAGAATAGAAATTGCATTTTTGGAGTAATTTTCTGGAGGATTGACTGATGTACGGGACAACCAACTTGCCATCGTTTTTGAAGGGAACGGGCGATCGCCCCTCTACCAACGATGTGCCAGCTCTGCCGCCTGCCATGCTTGCCAAAGTTCAAGAGCTGCAAGCGATGCCTGTATTCCAGGGTTTCTTTGCACTCATGACAGAAAGCTACGAATTAGAAGTGGTTGGGGGTGTCGCCGAAATCTTGCTGCAAATGCCTTCCTTTGAACGCGCCGTTGCCCACTTGCAGCAGGATGCTGATGCCGCCGCCCTGATTGCCGAACGCTACATGGCTCCACCCCACGACCTGGAGGCGTTGCTGCAATGCCCGCCCGCCTCCCTGGGCTACCTCTACGCCAAGCAGATGAAAGCACGGGGCTTCCGGGCAGAGGACTTGTATGTTGACATCCCAATCACCTCCGATGCCAGCTATGTGGAGGCGCGGCTGAGCCAGACCCACGACATCTGGCACCTGGTCACAGGCTTCAGTGTCAGCGAGATAGACGAAATTGGCTTGCAAGCGTTTCATCTGCCGCAGTTCCCCTATCCCCTTGCGGTGGTGCTGCTTTCCAGCAGTTTGATGACAACTTTAGTGTTTAAGCCTGACGAGTTGCCTGATTTACTGAACGCGATCGGCAAAGGGTGGACGATGGGGCAAGCTGCCAAGCCGCTCTTTGCCCAAAAGTGGGAGGAGCACTGGGACAAGCCTCTCGCTACCTGGCGCGAGGAGTTGCATATTCAGCCGATCGCCTGCTAATCCGCTCGTTATCACACCCCGCTTCTTTAAAACTACAGAGGCACAGAGAACGTAGATCGGCTCCTCCGTGTCCTCTGTGTCTCCGTGGTGATTTTCTCAGGAGTTGCTTGAACAATGTGTTGCTTTTCTCCTCAAGTTATCCGGTGGTTGTTGCGCAAGACCTATCCCTGGTCAAATCTGGTGTTGCGGATGGGGGCGATCGCCCTTTCTCCTCCAGTCCACCGCACCCGGCATCAACTCCGCTTCTGGCGTATGGTTTACCAGATCGATTTTGCGGGGTTGATAGCAGGAGTCATTGAGCTTTCCCAACCGGAGTTTTGGGTATAGCCCGTCTGGATTGGCACAGGTTGATTTTAAATTTTGGATTTTGAATTTTGGATTTTGGATTGGGTGGGCGCTGCTCCAGCCGTGAAGCGGCACTAGGCTTGCAGGAGAAAATCGCTGGCTGTCAGGGTGGGGGAGCCGGAGAGGTTGGCGATTTGTCCTCCGGTGCCAAAGCCGTCTGCTCTGCCGTTGGCGTTGTAGAACAAAGCCCCCGTTGCTGAGTTGTAGACAATTAGCGCGGCGCTGGTGGCGATCGCCCCAACCGTTCCAACGCTGGCAAACTCTCCTGCTTGCTCCAATCCCTGTCCAACCGCGCTTGTCAGGGTGGTGAATGTCGCTTTACTCAACACAATTTTGTCGGTTCCGCTGATGAAATCGGTGAGGGTATCAACGCCTGCGCCAGGGGCATCCAGGACAAAGCGATCGCTTCCAGCCCCGCCAATCAGCCTGTTGTCTCCGCCGCCCCCCTGGAGGCTATCTCCACCACTATTGCCGAACAGGCGATCGCTCCTGGGTCCGCCCACCAGTACATCATCGCCAGCCCCCCCCACCAAAACATCGCTGCCCTGTCGTCCTATCAGCACATCGTTGCCCCGTCCGCCCGTGAGTCGATTACGCGCCGCATTCCCACGAATCTGGTCATTGCCATCGCCGCCAATGGCTACCTCAATTTGCGTCTCTTGCGCCAGGGTGAGCGATCGCCCTGCAATCTGGCTGCGGCTACCGGGGCGTAAGTCCAGCGCCAGGTCTGAGGTGATGGCTGCTGCATTAAGTGTGTCGCGTCCCTGGCTGTCTTGAAGCTGGGTGCGTTCTGCGGCGTCACCCACGGAGGCAAAGCTGTTGGTGTAAATGTAGGTGTTGTGAGGGCTGGGCGCATCCCCAAACACTTGCAAACTCCAGTTTTTGAGCGTGCCTTCGTCCCCTGTAGCGCGATCGCGCACCTGCAAGGTCCAGTTCCCCGCTGCTTGCTCTCCCCAAAATTGCGTGCTGGAGAAGGTGAACTTCAGATCTGCTTGCCCTAACCCAAAGGGGGTATTGGAACTGGCTCCAGGACGGCTCATGAGTACGCTTTCGGTGCCGTTGGGGGAAACCAAAACCAGCTCCAGATCCCCAATCCAACTATGGTCAAGATCTACAGCTACTTCAACCTGCTCGATGGCTAAGCCCCCGGCAAGATTAATTTGGCTGCTTGCGGTTGCATTGTCCCGGATAGCGACAGGTGTGCTCTGTTGCCCCTGGAGCGATCGCTCATTCTGCGCGGTTTGTCGGCTGCCCCAGGTTTCTGCCAGGCGCACCGCCGCCTGGGCATCCACCAGTCCAAATCCATAGTCGGTGCTGGTTTGCAGTCCCCCACCATTCCAGTTGGTTGCGCCATTGGTTTGCCAGGAGGGGTTTTGCTGATCCGTTTGCCGAGCCGAGTAGGCAAGGATTTCCTGCACATCGCGATAGCCCAGGTTTGGATTTGCCTCCAGCATCAACGCCACAACCCCTGCGACCATTGGGGCTGCCGCCGAGGTGCCGCCAAAGTCGTTGGTGTAGTCGTCAAAGCTATAGCCGTTTCTGCCCAGGCGATCGGTCGTCACGATCCGATTGGTGTTGGTGTCGCCGCCAAATGCCGACACCAGCAAATTGGCTCCAGGGCTGCTGTAGAAGGTGCGATCGCCCTGGTCATTCAGCGCCGCCACGGCAATGGAATAGCGGGAATTTTGCAGGTTGTGATAGTTGGAGCTGTCTCCGGTTTGACGGGCATTGCCGCCGGAAAATACCACCACGGTACCCAAGCCATTTCGTCCCTTTTCCACGGCTGCCTGCAACGCCGCCTCCAGGGGGGCAAAGTCAACCGTGGAAAAGTTATCGGCGAACGGTGCAATGAATCCCCAACTGTTGTTCACGACATCGAAATTGGCGAACTGGCGCAGCGCAAAGTCTGTATTGGTAAGGCTGTTGGTCGAAAAATCCAGGCGAATGCTTGCCAGGCTGGCGTCGTAGGCAACTCCCACCGTGCCCGCGCCGTCCCGCTCTGCTGCCACCAGCCCTGCCACAGCCGTTCCATGATTATCGCTCTGGAGCAAGGGTGCGCCATCCGCCAATCGCCGTGCTGTGTCTACATCAGCCGCAAGGTTGTAGTTATTGTTCAGGTCGGGGTGGGTATAGTCCACACCGTCATCAACAATTCCTACCCGGACTCCTGCCCCTGTGTAGTCATGCCAAACGGGAATAACGTTGAGATCAATTCCCGCCGTACCACCCGTTTGCCCAACATTTTGGAGGTACCATTGCCGATTGAACAAAGGATCCATCGGACGATTCAGGTCAGCCATAATTCAAATTCCCAACTGCATGAATTGATTGCGGAGAATAACTGTAAAAATCAACCGCGAAGAGCGAGTTGCCAGGGAATCAATGCAAGAGTGCTAAAGATAAATGCGTGAATGAAGCGAGAACACCGAATGGAAGGAGGAAGAGGAGCGATCGCCCCCTTTACCTTTTCAAAACACAATGTGAAACCGAATCTTTCAGACAAATCACACCACAAAAATCAAAAACTTACAGGTCAAAGGAAAGCAGATAGTTACTAAGTGGGTAGCCATAAATAAACGAAGCTAGGGTGGGGTACGCTCCCCGGCGAGAGGTGCACCCCACTGGCTTTATTTATGACCATGTGCTTAACTTCTTTTTATTAAAAAGAAATTCAGTGAGAACTTATCCTTTGAAAGCATGTAAAGAACGAGCCAAAACCTGAATTTGATATTCAGCGAACTCGTTGTTCAAGTCATCCGAAACCTATACTAGCCATCACAAATTTCCTTCCCCAAAAAGCTGATTGAATCCGGAACACTTTTATAGAATAACCAGGCTCAAGGAGCAATTCACTCGCACTTCATGTCAGGGCGATCGCACCTTTTTCCCATTCAGTTTGGAGAAAACTACACATCCGATTGCCGAAAACGGTAAACTCCCTCGAAATGTATTGTTGGGAACTTTTTCATCAAAGACCAAGAAGTTTGTCTTGTGGTATCTGCTGAGGAGGCTGAGCCAAAGAAAAGGCTCACCCCCGTCGAGGTGAGCCTGCCATCCAGCCTCAAAACTAACTACCCTAATAGGATTTTTCCCATACTTTTCCCATACTTTTCCCATACAATGTGCAATTTTGTACTGATACTTATGCACCTACAAAGCTACCTATCTGCTGCCCAGATACTAAACTGAAATTCCCTGTAGGAAGGGGAACGATAGATGTTGTGCGGACGTCAGCAACTAAATCAAACCGACCACTCCGGGCAACGAACAAGTTAAACCCAGCCGCATCACGCACCGCACGATACACTTCGCCAACCCCAAGTTGAATCAGGTCATTAAAGCTAAAGTCGGTGATTTCAGCAAAGTCGCTGAAGCCCCCATTTCCGTAGTAGGAACCAAAGCGATCGCCCAGCACAAAACCATCCGCACTGAGTCCTCCGATCAGGCGATCAATTTCTCGATTTCCCCTAAAACGGTTATCCGTTCCTGTCAAAATATCGATACCAGAACCGCCAACGAGTACGTCATTTCCACCACTTCCTATCAGGTCATCATCACCATCTGCACCATTGAGCACGTTGTTACGCGCATCACCAACCAACGTATCATCGCTACTGGTTCCAAACACATTGGCGAAGTTGATCGCAGTAAAGGAAAAAGTTCCAATCCCTGGTAGTCCATTTACGGTCAAACGGTTAGTAGCTAAATTGATATACTTTGTCAGGGAATAGCCTTTACTTTCTTGAAGGACTGAAAACGCAAGGTTAACAGTGAATCTAACTCAGATTTATACGTCGTATGGCACGGGAGCACGTCATCCGCTGAGGAGATGAAAATATAATGAGTCTAGTGCAATCTGAGGCCCTATCAATGACACCAGAACAACGTGAGCAAATGCAGTACCATGTCAGCGGACTCGCTCAAATCCTCTACGATGATGCTGAAGCAAAGGGAATGAACATGGCTAGCATGGGTGAGATCGAGCAGGCCGTGCGCACTCAGCTGCAAACCCACGTATCGCCTAAGTTAGGCATTTTTTTATCGAAGCTCGTGTCGGCCCAGATGATGGAGAAACGCGAAAGCTGACCAGTGTCCTTGGGACGATGCAAGTTGGGCGTGAGCAGGCAAAGCGACTCGGGGTCAAGCCCAGAGTACAGTCGAGTCCGCTGATGGAGCTTTGTTGCCTGCAAATGGGTGCAAAAGCCTCGTTTATGCAGGCACGCCAGGACGTTGAACTCCTGACAGGGGTGAAAATCAGCCCTAAGAGCGTAGAGCGCATCGTGGCTCGTAACCCGATTGCAACCGATTGTCCAGAGGATGAGGTCAGCCAGATGGCTCTTGATGGCGGCATGGTTCGACTTGTGACCCCAAAAGGAGAGCCGAGCGAGTGGAAGCAGTACAAAGCATTGCGACTGGATGGTGAGGGTCCTGGCATGGCATGGTTCGACGATAACACCGCCCTGCTGGACTGGGTCAACGG
>Ga0081535_100294_pt1 | contig 40999 bp, 22 predicted proteins | sample HotLakmasection3_FD_71020 | JGI IMG/M metagenome (GOLD analysis project Ga0081535, IMG submission 71020) | Hypersaline microbial mat communities from Hot Lake, Washington, USA - Section #3 (SPADES assembly) (version 2) | ecosystem: Environmental > Aquatic > Non-marine Saline and Alkaline >... | reverse complement strand
GTCTTTTCCCCTCGAATGGCGGCAATAGCGATCTTGGCCTTAAAATCTGCACTGTACTGTCGGCGTTTTTTGCTCATGAATAACTCCTATCATTTTTAGAGTGATTCAGAGCTTAAGTCCCTGTCCAGTTTTTGGGGTCCACTATAGAGCCCATTTGAGATCTTTCCCCAAACCCTTGCAGCTAAAGCATTTCAGCCAATTTGCCAGATTTTGCTAAAAAGCCTGCCATGCAAAGCTTTCAGACGAGATGTCAAATAGGTTCTATACAGTTCCCGCTCTTGCCACAGCGTTGTCAACCCTTCGCGATCGCTGTCAAAGCCACCAATGATATACGCCGCCAGCAACACCCAGAGGCCCACGCCCATCCAGTTGCCGCTCAGGGCCAACCAGCCCAATAGGGTGAGCAGTCCGCAGGTAATGGCCGCGATCGCCCACTCTGTGTCACAGGGTTGTCACATTTCTCTAATAAGGTCAGGGTGACGGGTCAGACAGTGCTCGCGGCTGGTCGTTTCAACAATTTTGATTATGCTCCCAATTGTTATCCCTGAAATCCTAATCACGCCTTTCAAATATTGGCTAGAAGGTGTCCAAGAAGGCATGTATCACAGTAACGAGTTATTTACACTCGTCAAAGTATACGGTTCAGATAAACGGACTCAGGCCTATGAGGATGCTTGTCAATTAGCTGATAACGAAGTACAGATTTGCGTTACCGTTTCCGAACTGCAATATTGCCTGTGGCAGAATCTAAAATCCTACACTTCTAGTTCCAAGACTCAACTCCCGGACACAGGTGTTGAGCATGGCAAACAGAAGCCAAAAGTTCTAGTCAGCCAATAAGTCATTTTTTATTTTCTGTATTTTCGTTGAGAAGGGAAAATTGTGCACCAAAGTCTTAATTTAATTACGCAAAGGGCTCTGCCAATCACGCCCATCTATACTTATGAGCACCTCGATCAAAAGCTAGAGCAGTTAGGAGATGTTTCCAATCTTGTACTCCATGAACTACGTACTCCTTTAACGTCAATTCATGGAGTACTTAAAATTTTGCGGGACTATTATGGTCAATCTTCTAAGGCAGAGGAAAACCTTATCAATATGGCCATTGCGTCTGCCAATCGGCTGATTCGCCTGGCAGACGCTTTAGAGGAAGACTCTTATGTTTTGCGGTCGATGGTTTCTGCTCAGGACATGGAAAATTTACAGTTAGAACATGCGTTATCAAGTGGTTTAGAAAAAGGGGAATTTTTTCTGCAATACCAGCCCATCTATTGCATACAAGAAAATAAATTTGTTGGGTTTGAAGCATTAGCCCGATGGCAGCACCTTACTAAAGGGTTGATTTCACCTGGAGTCTTTATTCCACTGGCAGAGAGAAGCGGTTTCGTTCATCACTTAGGGTTGTATTTCATCGAACAGGTTTGTCAAGTTTTGCAAGACTTGAAGCAAATGCATACATCTGCTGACATGCTTTCCATCAGCGTTAATTTATCGACCATCCAGCTTTCAGACCCCAATCTTTGTCTTGATGTCAAGGCTATTCTAAAAAGATACGACGTTCGGCCAGGTGATCTCATTTTTGAAATTACCGAAAGCGCATTAATCGAAAACCCTGATATCGCTTTAAGGAATATCGTTTGTCTCAAAGAGATTGGCGTCAATTTTTATTTGGATGATTTTGGCACAGGGTACTCTTCCCTGGCCCGGCTACAGGAATTGCCCTTTGATGCCATCAAAATTGACAAGTCCTTTGTGATGCAAAAGAATTGGCCGATCAGTAAAGCCATTCTAATGTTGGCTGAGAGTTTGCAATTAAATGTGATTGCGGAAGGAATTGAAACGGTAGAGCAACTTCAAGTATTACAGGAGCTTGGCTGTACAAAAATGCAAGGCTTTTATTTTTCAAAGCCAGTGGATCTTCAAACAGCCTCTCAATTAATCGCATCTAGAGCAGAGTACTGCTAGCTTCAGCATACCCAAACGATTTGCCTGAATGGGGGAAGAGAAGGATGGCAGGGGCAAGTCTTTAGACCCCTTGCCATTTAAAATTTTGGGCAATGGTTTCTGGATGAGGTGAGATTACTCCAGCCTAAAATTTCTTCTACTTGATTACCGAGCATCCCAGGGTCAAAAGGCTTGACCAGAATCCCTTTGGCTTCCCACTGAACGTACTCAGACTGCATCGCGAGTTTGGCAGTGGCCGTTAATAAAATGACTGGAATCTCAGCCGTTAAATGGTTTTGCTTCAGTTCTCTAAGGGTCGTCATGCCATCAGGTTTAGGCATGATGAGATCCAAGAGAATCGCATCCGGCTGGAAAGAAGATGCCATTTGAACTCCCTCCGATCCTGATGCGGCGGTAAAAATCTGCCATTGTTTGGTAATTGTCAGACTAATCTTGGCTATTTCGCGGATATCAGGTTCATCATCGATAATCAATATGCGTTTCGAAGTCATTTGTCCCCTAATGGTCGGTTTTGAAGTGGAAGGGCACTGAATCATGCTCAATGCAGAACCTGAAGTTCAAATCAAGATTGGTGCCAGTGTCATGGAAAAAAGTTCTTAAGCCAACCGTAAAAGTGATGACTAGGGGCTCAATGTTGGCCCCCGAGCTGATAAAAGTTGAGTTTATGGCCACTCATGCGCAAGCATCATCTTATGAAATTTTGGGACATACTGCTGACGCTAGGATCCAGTCAGTTAAATTCGCAGGGTTCGACTGCGATGCATGCGATTGCGGATGCGAGTGATGAGGTCTGATGGGGTAAAGGGTTTAGCGATATAGTCGTCGGCTCCCGCCTGATACATTTGCTGCACCACTTCGGCGTCACGGCGAGCACTGAGGAAAAGTATGGGCAAATGTTGCCACTGCCGATCGCTCCGAATCACCTGGCACAGCTCAACCCCATTCACATTCGGCATTTCGAAATCGAGCAAGAGGAGATCGGGATGGGTCATTAATAGCGTGTCCCAAAGGCGATGGGGATTTTCTAAAGTCGTTACCTGCATGCCTTGGGAAGTTAACTGATGATCTAGGGTCTCCAATATGGCGGGGTCGTCATCGACGGCAACAATGTGTAGGGTAGACGTGGCTTGTTGCTCGTACTGTTCGAGAGCTTGCTGAATGATTTGTTGAGAACTCGTGGACTGGGGCAAACAGAGACAATGGCGGCCGCAACGGGCGATCGCCAAACGGGTGGGAAAGTCGGCGGTAGCGGTGATGGCTAAAATCGATCGCGCAGCCCTCTGCTGGGCTAAATCTGCTAAAAATAGCAAACCATCTTGCCAAGACTTCGGCGCGGTCAGGTCTAGCAGCACGACAGCGGGATCGCTGTGGGCGAGCTGCGCTGGCGCTTGATGAGGGGCCATTACCGATAGTTGGCATGCCGTCTGGGCCGCGATCGCCGCAAATTCTGCCAGCCAATCAGGATTATCAGAGATTGCTAACAGCAAAGGTAAGGGAGTCTCCGCGATCGCAGAGTCAGGCTGACTTACCTGGGGAGAGAAAAGGTTAGACGCGGTTGCTAACGCAGGATCAATGGCTTGGTGGAGCTGAGTCACCCACTGACGAAAATTGGGGCCGAGCGGCTCCATCCCTGCGTCAGGCTCTGGTTGCAGGGCCGCTTCGAGGGTCTGGCAGATGTGGGTGCCTGCTGGGAGGCCGAACAGCCCTAACGACCCGGCTAATTTGTGCGCTGCTCGATAGGCGTCTTGTTGCCAGGTCTGCGACCAGGCACCGGATTCAAAGGCCAGGACGGCCTCGTCTAAAACTGTCAGCCGCTCCAGCAGGATGGGCCGAAATTTGTCGAGAGCCGCGATCGCGGCCTGTTTCGCTTCCACTTGAGAAGACTGTAGCGGGCCAGCAGAAGGCTGAGGGGTCGTAGTTGTGACCTGGGCAAATCGCGCCGCTGGCGCTGGCGGCTCCTGGTCAGACTCGGGAGGAGCCATGAGTCGATAGCCTATGCCGTAGATATTTTCGATCACTTGGCTAGTTCCAGCCCGTTTCAGCTTGCGTCGCAGACGTTTAATGTGAGTCCGGACCGTTTCGTCTCCAGGCGTTTCATCAAAGCTCCACAGCCGTTCCAGCAAATTTTCGCTACTGAAGATTTGCTGAGGATGGCGCAAAAATAGCTCCAGCAGACCATATTCTTTGGGCGATATGGAGAGAGCTTGATGACCATAGCTCACCTGACAGGTGCGCGGGTCGAGCTGCAGTTCTCCCCACTGCAAAACCGTTGCAGTCAATTCTCGAGGCCGACGTAGCAGGGCTCTGATGCGGGCACAGAGTTCTTCAGGGGTACAAGATTTAATGACATAATCATCAGCTCCAGCATCTAATCCGCTAACCTTAGAAAGGTCATCGGTTTTAGCGGTCAGCAGTAAAATGGCCCCTTCGTAGTGCGTTTTGCGCAGTTTTTGACAGAGCGAAATACCATCCAGATCGGGCAAATTGATATCTAGAACGATCAAGTCATATTTTGTGGCTTGGGCATATTCCCAGCCTTGATGGGCCTCACCAACGGCTTCGACCGTATAGTGTCGGCGAATTAAATGGGTTGACAAATTTTCAACAAAGATTTCATCATCTTCAATCAACAAAATTTTCATTTATAACTTTTCAACCCACTGTTGATAGTTTGACTGAATAGAGGATTAAAATGCCCAGCTGAGTGAATGATCTATAACAGTAACAGTATTTTCGCGATCTTAAGAAAAAATTACATATAAAATCTGCTAGAAAATACTCGTGTTAACAACGCTTTAGTAGGTAAATAATGGAAAATATTGTTTAATAACTTATAGAATGTCGCTTGATCAAGTGCCTACACAAACTACACAGAAAAAAGATATTCTGGTCGTTGATGATGCACCTGAAAACTTGCATCTTCTACTCAATGCTTTGACTGAGCAGGGATATTCTGTACGGTGTGCGAGAAGTGGACGGCTCGCGATCGCGGGTTCCCAATCAGTCCCGCCAGACCTGGTCTTGTTAGACATCATGATGCCACAGATGGATGGGTATGAGGTCTGCCAACGTCTCCGGCAGAATACTCGCACCCGTGAGATTCCCGTCATCTTTCTCAGCGCTCTAGATGATGGTCGAGAGAAGGCAAAAGGATTTGCCCTCGGTGGGGATGACTACATTGCCAAACCTTTCCATATTGATGAAGTGCTGGCCAGGGTCAAATATCAGCTAGATGCCAAGGGGCGTCAGGGACGGCTCCAGCGTCGGGCCGATAAATATCGTCAGACCAGCCATGAGTTAAGAGATGCCTACCAGTTTTTGCAGGACATTTTAAATAGCCTGACTGAAGGCATCGCTGCGTTTCAAGCGCTGCGGGATGACACGGGCGAGATTGCTGACTTGAAAACCAGCATCACCAATACGGCCTTTGCCACCTTTCTACCTGACGAAATCTCGCCCCTCACCGAGCAAAGCGGAACCAGCGTCGATTTTCGAGCCTCTGATATTGGGATATTTGATGCTGATAGTGAACTCCTGGATGTGTGTTTGCAGGTCATCGCCACCAACACCCCCATCAAGCGCGAATTGCCGACAACGCAGGGCGATCGCCAGCGGTGGATTGAGATTTTTGCGACTAAGCTGCGGGACGGGGTGGTGACCTTGCTGCGCGATATCAGTGACGCGAAAGCGCGCATTGCCACCCTGGAAACGGTGAAGGAGGAGTTATACATTCTGGCGACCACGGATGTCTTGACCAAAATCGGCAATCGCTATCGCTTTGAAGCCTACTTTGATACCGAATGGCAGCGCTCATTGCGTGAGCAGCAGCCGATTTCCTTAATCTTGGGAGACATCGACAAATTTAAGCAGTTTAATGACATCTGTGGCCACACGGTGGGCGATCGCTGCCTGCAAGAAGTGGCCAAAGTGTTACAGACTGTGGTCAAACGTCCTGCCGATCTGGTGGCTCGTTATGGCGGCGAGGAGTTTGCTGTGCTGTTGCCCAACACGCCCTTAAAGGGAGCCATCCAAATTGCCCAAGAAATCCAAACCGCCATCCGAGGTCTCAGCCTTACCCAGGTGCCAGCGCCTAGCTGTGAGCACATTAGTATCAGTTTGGGGATCAGTTCATTAATTCCACAACTTGATCGCCAACCCATGGAATTGATTGAAGCGGCAGACCGCGCGCTGTATGAAGCCAAAGCGCTAGGCGGCGACAGCTATTGTGTTGGAACGTTGTAAACGCGATAACAGCCACATTTTTGTCACAATCCTGATTCACAATAAAATATTGGTTTGCTGTCTGGTTGGTACCGAATCGTTGCACGCTGGAATTCTCTCACTATGAATCAGGCCGCTCCTACCGTTTTGCTGCTGGTGAATGCACCTGCAGAACGGACTGAGTTTCGGCAATGGCTAGAAGCTACAGATCATTGGCAGGTCACCTGCTTAGATGTCGAGGAGGTGACTACCAAGGACACCTCAACCGGGTCAACTGCCCCACTCTTGCAGACTGCTCCGGATCTGGTGCTGCTGGATGAATCCGGATTCCGGGCGGCGGGGGCGGCACTGCGATCGCACTGGCAGCCCGACTCTCCGCTGTTTGTGGTGCTGCTGGAGGAGGACGATGAAGCGCTAGCGGCTGCAGTGCTGGCGGCGGGCGCGGCAGATTATCTCGTCAAGTCTCAGTTGCATCAGACGCGATTGCTACAGACCCTTGCCCTGTTGGCGCGACCGGTGCAGCCCCGGCGATCGCCCCCGCCATGCCCCCAGGATGTGTTTGCCCATGCCGCCATTGGGCTCAATCAGGCCGACAAGTCCGGGCGCTTCATTCGGGTCAATCAATATTTTTGCGACTTGCTGGGATATAGCGAAGCCGAGTTGCTGCAACTGACGTATCAAGAGATCACCCATCCAGATGATTTGGCCGCTCAAGCTGACTGGGAAACGCAGCTTTTTAGCCAGGACAGTGAGACGATCACCGTCGAAAAACGGTATCGCACCAAGGCCGGAGATTACCTCTGGACCCGCGTCACGTTGTCGATCGTCAAAGACGACCACGATCGCGCCATCAGTGACCTCGCCATCGTAGAGGACGCCAGCGATCGCCGACAGTTGGAAAACCGCCTCCACGAGTCGGAAGCTGAACTGCGTGGTCTATTCGAAGCATTAGACGAAGTCGTACTGGTCTTCGATCGTCAAGGCACCTACCTGAAGGTCGCCCCCTCGGGCCATGACAAACTCTATCGTCCCCCTGCGGCGCTGTTAGGGAAGACGGTGCGAGAGATTTTGCCCAAGGCCCTAGCTCAAGACGTTTTGCGCTGCATTGAGCAGGTGCTAACGTCTCAGCAATCTCAAGAGTTTGAATACCGCCTCCCCGTCAATGGCCGCGAACAATGGTTTGGGGCGCGGTGTTCCCCGCTGACGGCAGAGCAGGTGATCTGGGTCGCTCGGGATATTAATGATCGCAAGCGCAGTGAACTGGAGCGCCAACAGGCGATCGCCGCCCTGGCTCAGAACGAGGCGAAATTTCGAGCCTTAATCGAAAATGCGAGCGAAATCACCTATGCCCGTCATCTAGACGGCACCCTGACTTATCTGTCGCCCCAGGCAGAAACCATTTTGGGCTATGCCCCGGCTGAGTTGATTGGTAATCAGCGCTGGGGGGCTTTGGTGCATCCGGAAGACATGGCGGCGGCGCAGCACAACGTCGAACACCTCATCGCCTCTGGGCAACCCCAGCGGGAAATCGAGCTGCGGGTGCGCCATCGGGATGGGCATTGGCACTGGATGCGTACCAATATTGCCCCCATCTTTGATGGCGACGGCACCCTTGTGGGCATTCGGGGCACTTCCGCCGATATCCATCACCAAAAGCAGGCCGAACGTGCCTTGCAGCGCAGCCAAGCGCAGTTTGCAGCGATTTATCACCAGGCGGCGGTCGGCATTTGCTTAGTGAGTTCGCCCACTTCCCAAATCATTTCAGCCAATCAATGGTTCTGCGACTTTTTGGGCTATAGCGAAACCGAACTCCAGCAAATGCATTATGCCGACTATAGCTATCCCGACGATATGGTTGCGGACGACGTCTTCATGGCCCGGTTACTGGCTAACGAGATTACTGACTTCACCCTAGAAAAGCGATATTTTCATCGATCTGGCCAACTTCATTGGGTGAACTTAAATGTTTCCCTGGTCAAGGATGGCGATGGGCAGCCATCCCATACCGTTGCGATCGTTCAAGACATCACCGACCGTAAAGCCGCCGAACTCGCACTAGAAAGTAGTGAGCGTAAGCATCGGGTGCTGGTGGAAGCGCTCCCCGATTTGATCATCCGCATGAGCCGTGACGGTGTTTACCTCGACTTTTTTGCCGCTAGCAATATGACGGTTTTGCAGGCGGAGGGCCTAGTTGGCTGTCATATGTACGAACGGGGTCTGCCCCGTGACCTGGCCGAACGCCGCATGGGCTACATCAACCAGGCCGTAGAAACCGGTCAGCTCCAGATATACGAGCAGAGTTTATTCAATGGCGAAAAACAGGCGATCGAAGAAGTCCGGATCGTGCCCTCTGGGGATGACGAAATTTTGATCATCGTTCGGGATATCAGCGATCGCAAACAAGCCGAACAGGCGCTACAGCAGGCCAATGCCGATCTCAGCCGCCAAACGCTGCAACTACAGCAAGTGAACGAGGCTTTACGATTTACCCTGGAGAGATTGCAGAGCGCCCAAGAAGAACTGCAATGTCAAAACGAAGAACTCTTACAGACCCGCCAACAGGTCGATCGCGAGCGCAGACGATATCAAAGCTTGTTTAACTTTGCCCCCGATGGCTATGTCGTGACGGATGCCGATGGCCTGATTCAAGAAGCTAATCAGGTCGTTGCCCAACTGATCGGCATCGAGCCCTCCAAATTAGTTGACTTCCCCTTGAGCCATCGGATGTGGGTAGCAGACCGTCCGGCTTTCAGAAGCTTGCTCTCTGAGTTAAGACAACAGGCCCCCGGTCACCGCGTCGAAACCGAAAAACTCAGTCTCTGGTCTAATCAAGCTCAAAAAGTGCCGATCGCGCTCACGGCGATGTCGCTCAGTGATGAGCTGGGGCAGTTGGTCGCGATCTGCTGGTCGATCAAGGATATCAGCGATCGCCAGCAGGCCGAAGCCTCCCTGCGTCGGAGTGAACAAAGACTGCAAACGCTGATCAATGCTCTCCCCTTTGGGGTGTGGGTCAGAGATGCGGACGATCGCCTGGTGTTGCAAAACAAGGTCGATATTGAGCGTTTTGGCAATATCCTCGGCACTAGCCGCTCGGAATTAACAGGATTACCTGATGCCGCCAAAATTTATCTTGAATGTCGTCAGCATGCCCAACTGGGGGAGTGTTTTCGATATGACCGTCAAGAAACCGTCGCGGGGGAAGCACGCTATTTTCGGCGCATTATTGGTCGCTTTCCCGACCTCGATGGCCGGGAGGGCATGTTTGGGGTGTACATCGACACCACCCAGGAAAAGCAGGCTGAGATCGCCCTGCGGGAAAGCGAACGCCGCTACGCCGCGTTGACCGAAGTGTCGCCCGTCGGAGTTTTCCGCATAGACGCCGTCGGGCAGTGTATCTACGTCAATCCTCGGTTAGGTGAATTGTCAGGGCTGGCAGCCGAGGACATGTATCAGGATGGGTGGATCAGGAGTCTCCATCCTGACGATCGCGACTCCTTACTTACCCGATGGACAGAGGCGTTTACTCAGCAGGCGGTCTTTCGGGCCGAAGGCCGATATCTGCTTCCCGATGGTTCTATCACCTGGTTTGACTGTCAGGCCACACCTGAATGGGACGAAGCGGGTTCTTTTTTGGGGTATGTCGGCACTCTGTCAGACATTACCCATCGCAAACAGGCGGAGCTAGAAAGACAGCAGGCCCAAATGGCGTTAGAGCAGCTCAACCACCGATTAGAGGCGCAAGTGCGCGATCGCACCGCCGTTTTGGCAGCGCGCGAACGAGAACTCAACTCAATCTTTAGCTCCGCCGCCGCCGGGATGGCCCAAATTGACCCGCAGAGCCACCAATTCCTGAAAGTGAACCAGCACTTTTGCAACTGGTTGGGCTACCGCAGAACGGCGCTGGATGCCCTCGACTGGGAACAGTTGATCCATGCTGACGATCGCGATCGCTGTGCGGCTTACCTGCAAAAACTTGCCCGACGCGAGATTGAGGAATTTTCTCTAGAAAAGCGGTTTGTCGCCCAAGACGGCAACATCATTTGGGCCGATACTTCCATGTCCGCCGTTTGGGACACAGACGGTGAACTGAGCTATTACATCTTAGTGATCGTCGATATCACCGAACGCAAGCGGGCCGAAATGCAGCTCCGAGATAGTGAGGCCCGTCTGCGAGCCACCTTTGAACAAGCCGCTGTGGGCATCGGTCAAACCAACTTGCAGGGGCAAATCATTCAAGCTAACGAAAAGTTTTGCGATCTTGTGGGCTATCCCAAAGCTGAGCTGCTGTCGAAGCACTTCAACGACATCACTCATCCCGACGATCGAGCGACTGATCAGCGCCACATGACCCGACTGCTAGCGGGAGAAGTGGATAACTTCATTCTGGAAAAGCGTTACATCCACAAGTCGGGGCGCATTGTGTGGGCAAATTTATCGGTTGCCGTGATTTGCGATGCGGCTGGCAATCATCAATACTGTATGGCCGTCATTCAAGATATCAGCGATCGCAAGCGAGTCGAACAACAGTTACAGGCGGAGCGATTACGCCTGCAAGTCGCCCTCGAAGCGGCTCAAATGGGCACCTGGGAATCTAACTTAGAAGAAGAGATTTGGTCAGAGCAAACCGAAGCCATCTTTGGCTTTGCCCCTGGCACCTTTTCCGGCGATCGCACCGCTTTTTGCGATCGCCTCCACCCCGATGATCGCGACCGGGTGCTCACGGCCTCTCGCGAAAATTTCCTAAACGGCCAACCCCACAGTCTGGAATATCGCATTTATCGCCTCGACGGTGAGCTGCGTTGGATTGCCATCCATGCCAAAGCGCTGACAGTGGACGGCGATACCAGACTCAAGATGATCGGGGTAGCCCTCGATATTACTGAACGAAAACAGGCTGAAGAGGCCCTGCGAGACAATGAGGAGCGGTTGCGGCTGGCCCTCAATGCCTCTAACCAGGGGCTCTATGACCTCGATTTGCGGACGGGGGAGGCGATCGTGAGTGCCACCTACACCACCATGCTGGGCTACAGCCCCATCAACTTCCATGAAACCAACGCCAAATGGCTCCAACGCTTGCACCCCGACGATACGGAGCGGGTTAGAGCCGTTTATCGAGCCTACGTTGCGGGTGAAATTCCGGAATACAAAGTCGAGTTTCGCCAGCGCATGAAAAATGGTCGCTGGAAATGGATTCTCTCAGTGGGTAAAATTGTCGCTTGGGATCAGCAGGGTAACCCAATTCGGCTCCTAGGCACCCACACCGATATCGATGAACTCAAACGTGCGGAAGAGCTGGTTCGCGCGAGCGAAGAACGCTTCCGACAACTCGCGGACAATATTAAAGAAGTCTTTTGGCTGACCACTCCCGACCACCAAATTTTGTATATTAGCCCCGCTTACGAGCAAATATGGGGACGTCCAATTGCCGGGATCACCACTGAAAGCTTCTTCGAAACGATTCTTCCTGAGGATCGCCGACGCCTGGGCCTGTATCCTGACGACCAGGCACAAATTCCCCAACCGCTTGAGGATGGCGAAGAAGTTGAATATCGTATTATTCGACCCGATGGGACGATTCGGTGGATTCGCGATCGCGCCTTCCCTGTCAGAGATGCACAGGGGCGCGTCCACAGAATTGCGGGGGTCGCCGAAGACATTACCGAGCGAAAACAGGCGGCCATTGAGCTACAGAAGTTAGCCGCAGTGGTCGAAAACAGCACTGACATGATTGGAATTGCCACCTTACAGGGAGAAACTCTATACATCAATGCCGCAGGGAGACAACTCCTGGGGCTGCCTGAGAACGCTGAACTCGTCGGTATGCCTATCACCGATCAGGTGAGTCTAGCCGCGATGACCCAGTTCGAACAGGAGATCCTACCTACCGTCAGAGAAACCGGTACCTGGAACGGTGACAATTACCTCCGCCATCAGCAAACAGCGGAGGACATCGTGGTTGAGCAATCCATCTTCCTGATTCGCGATGATCAGAGCCACGAGCCCCTGTTTATAGCAACCCTTGTGCGCGACATTCGCGATCGCAAAGCGGCGGAAATGGCGCTGCGCGAAAGTCAGCAATTCACCCAAAGCATTACGGAAAATACCCCGAACCTCATTTATATCTACGACCTGCGCCAGCAGCGCAACATCTACTCCAACCAGGAGGTTTTGAGTTTGCTGGGCTATGCCATTGAAGATATCCAAGCGATGGCTGACCGCTTTTTACCCAGCGTCATTCACCCCGATGACTGGCCCAGCATTGTGCAAGGGCAACAAGTGATCGCTGCCGCTGCGGATAAGCAGATCTGTGAATTTGAATACCGCGTCCGCCATGCGAATGGCGAATGGCGCTGGCTCTACGACCGGGTATCGCCCTTCCAGCGGGATGAAGCGGGCAATGTCATTCAATATATTGGGCTGGCACAGGATATCAGCGATCGCAAAGCGGCAGAAACGGCGCTAAGAGAAACTCAGCAGTTCACCCAAAGCATTACGGAAAACACCCCAAACATCATTTATATTTACGACCTGCGCCAGCAGTGCAACATTTATTGCAACCAGGAGCTTTTTAGCCTGCTGGGCTACACCGTGGAAGATATCCAAGCGTTAGGCGACCGCCTGCTACCCAGCGTCATTCACCCCGATGACGTGCCGACACTGAGACAAGGACTGCAAACCGTCGCTGCCGCCGCGGATAAGCAGATCTGCGAACTTGAATATCGTGCTCGCCACGCCGATGGCACCTGGCGTTGGCTCTACGACCGGATTTCTCCCTTTCAGCGAGATGAAGCCGGCAATGTCATTCAATATATTGGGCTAGCGCAGGATATTAGCGATCGCAAAGCTTTAGAAGAAGAGCAGGCCCGGCTCATCAGTATTTTAGAGGCATCGCCAGACCACATCGGCATGGCCAAGCCCGACGGCACCGTCCTGTGGAACAATCGGCAAGCCAAAATTCTTAGCGGGCTGCCCCTAGATGTGGACGTAACCCAAATTCCCGTTAGTGCTTATCATCCCGAGTGGGCGCTGGAGACTTTGCAGCAGGTCGGCATTCCCACGGCTATGCAGGAGGGCATTTGGGTCGGCGAAACGGCTCTGCTCAAACCCGATGGCGGCGAAATCCCTGTCTCGCAGCTCATTTTAGCCCACAAGTCGTTGAATGGCGAAGTAGAATACTTATCCACCATCATTCGCGACATCAGCACCCTAAAACAAGCCGAACAGAGTCTTAGAAAAGTTAACGCTGAGCTGGAAACCCGCGTCTCTGAGCGGACGACCGAATTGATTGAGGCTAAAGATGCCGCCGAGACGGCCAGCCGGGCCAAAAGTAAATTTCTAGCCAACATGAGCCATGAATTGCGGACGCCTCTTAACGCCATTTTGGGGTTCAGTGAGCTGATGGAGCGCGATCGCACGTTATCCCCCAAGCACCTCCAAGAAGCTCGGATCATTCATCGTAGTGGCGAACACCTGCTCACGCTGATTAACGACGTGCTCGAAATGTCTAAGATTGAGGCTGAGCAAGTCGTGCTCAGCCCCTCTAGTTTTGAACTGTCTCAACTATTGAGCAGCCTATTCGACATGCTGCGACTCAAGGCCGAGTCGAAAGAGTTAACCCTGACCCTCAGCAGTCATCCTGACTTGCCTTACTACATTCGCACCGATGGCCATAAGCTACGGCAAGTGCTGCTCAATCTGCTGAGCAATGCCATCAAATTCACTTCAGCGGGGTATGTGACGCTCCGCGTTCAATCCAGCCGGCCGACCCATCGAGAACCGCTGGCAGATTGGTTGACAGAAGCTAATGGTGACATTGTGATGCTGCACTTTGCCGTTGAAGATAGCGGCGTTGGCATCGCTCCAGAGGAACTTGATTTGCTGTTTGAGCCATTCATGCAAACCTCCAGTGGTCGTCGTTCGCAAGAGGGCACGGGTCTAGGGTTGCCGATCAGCCGTCAGTTTGTACAGCTAATGGGCGGCTCCCTCGCAGTCGAAAGTCAGCTTGATCGAGGGTCTATCTTCACCTTTACCATTCCGGTACAGGTGATTGAGGCCGATACCGTTGACTGGTCAGAGACGCCTTCACGGGTGATCGCGATCGCCCCAGACCAACCCTGCTATCGCCTCTTAGTCGTCGAGGATAACCAGGCTAACCTGGTCTTAATGCAAAATCTCTTGACTGATCTCGGCTTTGAGGTGCAAGTTGCCGTCAATGGTCAAGCGGCTGTGGAATTTTGGCAAACCTGGCAGCCTCACCTCATCTTTATGGATATTCGCATGCCTGTCATGACGGGCATTGAAGCCACTCAAGCAATTCGCCAACGAGAACAGGCTTTAGCCCAAGGCGATTCCGCCATTCAGCCGACAAAAATCATCAGCCTGACGGCGGGCGTCTTTGAGGAAGATCAGACAGAACTTGCCGCGATCGGTTTTGATGACTTTTTGCGTAAGCCGATTACCGAAACGGTCATTACTCAAGCGCTCGCTCGGCACTTAGGCATTCATTATGTGTACGAGGCAGCAGATCAGGCCCAGCCTGCTCAACTATCCGATCCCCCTTTAACGGTTGAGCTGTTGGCAACGCTCTCCATCGATTGGCTCCGCCGCTTTCACACGGCCATTCTGCAACTCGACCAAGCGCAGATGCTCGCCCTCATCGCTGACATTCCCGAGCATCAGGCCCACCTCGCCCACGTTCTCAGCCGCAAAGTTAACGACTTTGACTACGAGGTGTTGCTCAATTTGACCCAGACAATTCTGGCCTAATGAGTGCGCTAGGGCTGACTGACAAAAGTTCCTCACGGAGGTTGGGTAGAACGCAGTGAGACCCAACACCCGTAACGGGTTCGTTGGATTACGCAAGCGCTTTAGCCGAACCTTAGCGCAGCCTCAGCGCAGCCATGCGGATGTTGGTTTATTACCTTCGGCAAGGCTGCGCCCACGTGTCCTCAACCGCAACCTACGGCGTCTGATGTTTAATTGCAACTGCCTGCCCTGCGGCTCTGCACAATTCATAGAGGCTCACTATATTGCCGATGTCACAAAGATGTCACGTTTGTTCTTTAAGTTGATAAGTATATTTTTCTGGTGATGATGTCCTTTCTCCCAGAACTCCCAAACCTCAGGCTCTACGGAAATGAGTATGCCGCAGCCTTGACAAGGGGCTGAAGCCCCTTGCCTAGCATGAACCTTGGGCTGTGCCTGAGTATCTCAGTATAGTCAGGTCGGTAGAGCCAAACCTCACAGGTTTCTTGCCAAGTGAATTGGACCCGACCTGCAGATTTTGGTTATAGCCATAATTAATAAGCTCTGTAAAAAATACTGACCTCAAAACTCCCCTTTTCTGAAAAATTTCCTTTGTATTCTGGATGGATCGCGATACCCCCAAACCCAATTTATAGCACCTAAGCCACGATGGATCGTGATTAGGAAAGTGGCGACTCAGACTACGTGGCCAGAGCTGGCTTTAAGCCCTTTATCTGTCACTGATATTTTGCAAAACACATCAGAGATATTCAAATTCAAATCCCTAAAAACTTCTACATTATTTGATTTATTTATTTCTTTCTGTAAAATTTCGGATTGATGGCATAGTTTCAGCTTTAAGGCACGCATCGATAGTTTGGAAGGGTTTTCTAAGATCAGTTAAGTAAGCAAATGATGATTTAGTCAAATACTCGTTTTCTAAGTCATAAAGCATAGATGAAAGAGCCGCCTTATACGGAGCTGGTTTTTTCAAAGAAGCTAGGAATACTGTTATAAAAGACTTTCCGGCTTTCATTGCACCTTGATACCACCCGCACCTAAACCCCTTCAAGGCAATTTTTGCCTTTGGCCCAAATGGGCAAAAACTGTCATCCAGAAGCCATTTATCAGGCAATTTTTATTCTGACCTCCGTGTAATCAGTGAGGTAATTTCCAAAGCAATCGAAACCGCAAAATAGCATCCTGCTTTGGGGCACTTTGCCTACCGCCAGGAATAAAATATTTCTTAAGTTCTTGAAGGACATATCAATCCTCGTATTTCAATAAGGGCTGGATACACTTCTTGGTATATCCGGGCACATTTCCCAGGCACTTTGGCTTTCAAAACGGGGATTTGATTTGCAATCAACAAAGATGAATTCGGATGGTTTCGCTGTTACAAAACTTAGATAAAAGGGCATTCTATTTTCATCAATCGTTTGGAAATCCTTATGGAATCTCTCATCCCGACTCTGGGACTCCACAACGTATCGGCTGCTCATTCTTTAAGTTTGTTTGTTGAACATACCCCCGCCGCGATCGCTGTCTTGGATAAAGATCTGCGTTATATCTTGGCCAGTCGTCGCTGGCAAGAAGACTATGGCTTGGGCGATCGCAATATTATGGGTCAGTGCCACTACGACATCTTTCCGGAGATTGGCGATGAGTGGAAAGCGATGCACCAGAGATGTTTGCAAGGGGCGGTAGAGCGCCGGGAAGAAGAAGCTTTTCCGCGAGCGGATGGTGGCATCGACTGGCTGAAGTGGGAAGTCCACCCCTGGTATGAGGAGTCCGGAGAAGTCGGGGGGCTCGTGATGTTTACAGAGGTCATCACCCGGCAAAAAGAAACTGAATTAGCCTTGAAAAGAGCGAATGAAGCCCTCAAGCTTAGTAACCAGGGGTTATCGCTGGAACTGGCCCAGCGCGATCAAGACGTATCACAGCTCCAAAACTTGCATGAGCAGATTCTCGATGCTATTCCCGATATGGTCCTTTGTAAAGGCTCAGACTCCAAGCTGCTTTATGGCAACAAAGCCTTTCGAGAGTATTACGGCATGACCAACGAGCAGCTCCGAGATTTGATTGACGCCCCTCACAGTAAGCCGGACTATACCCAGCAGTATGTGAGAGATGATGCTTATGTCTTCAAATCAGGCCAGCGTTTACAGGTTGAGGAGCCGGTGATTCGCCAGGATGGAGAGGAACGCTTATTTTTAACGACAAAAAGCGCGATCTTCAACGAGCAGGGAGCGGTTGTGCAAACGGTCGGCATTTCTCGCGATATTACCGAGCAAAAAGCCGCCACTGAAAAAATTCGGGTGCAAGAGCAGTTCTTGCGGAGTGTGTTTGACGGTAGCGAACACATTATTTTTGTTCTAGACACCGATGACGGCCAAGAATTCTGGTGGACTGGCTGGAACCGCACCGCCGAAACCCGTATCGGGATGCCTAAAGAAAAGTTATTAGGCAAAAATCCGCAGGCGGTTTTTGGTGAGGCAGGTAAGCAGTTTCTGCAAAACTACCGTCGTTGTGCGGAGGTCAAACAGGCCATCGTTTACGAAGAATTTTTTGTCAATCGGTACTGGCTGACGACGCTGAATCCGCTATTCAATGAAGCGGGCGATGTTTATCGCATTGTGGGCACCACCACCGATATTACAGAGCGCAAACAGGCAGAAGCCCAGGTCAAGCAATATAGTGAGACTCTGGAGCAAACCCTTGAAGAGCTCAAGCGGACCCAGGTCCAAATGATTCAAGCTGAGAAGATGTCGAGCTTGGGTCAGTTAGTCGCCGGGGTCGCCCATGAAATTAATAATCCGGTTAACTTTATCTATGGCAACCTCAACCATGCCAGAGATTATACCAACGACTTACTGGAGATCATCCACTTGTATCAGGAAACTTTCCCAGCCCCTGGAGCCGCTTTAGAAGCGGCGATCGCAGAACTGGAACTCGATTTTCTGATCGAAGATTTGCCCAAGCTCCTCAGCTCGATGAAAATCGGGGCGAACCGCATTCGCGACATTGTCTCCTCCCTGCGTAACTTCTCTCGCATGGATGAGGCTGAGCTTAAGGAGGCGGATCTCCACGAAGGCATTGATAGCACGTTGATGATTTTGCATAATCGCCTCAAGCAGCGCAGCGATCGCGTCGCCATTGGGATTACTCGAAAGTATGGTAGGTTACCCCCCATCGAGTGCTTTCCGGGTCAGCTGAATCAGGTGTTTATGAATATTATCAGTAACGCCATCGATGCCCTAGAGGACGCCTTGGAAGGGCAAACCCTGGAGAATCCTGAAATCATCATTAGTAGTCGTCAGGAGGCTGACCAAAGGATTGTGATCTCAATCGCTGACAATGGCCCTGGCATGACTGATAATGTCCGCGATCGCATCTTCAATCCTTTCTTTACCACCAAGGCTGTGGGCAAAGGTACCGGTATGGGGCTTTCGATCAGCTACCAAGTAGTGCTCGAAAAGCATAATGGTACTTTGACTTGTGAGTCCACCCCCGGTCAAGGGACTGAGTTTGTCATCACGCTGCCTCGCTATCAAACTGGCACCGAGAGCTGATAAATCAGCACCCCTAGGAGCGATGAGGATATTGATCCCCTCGAATACTCAGGGTAACCGCAAGAATCAATAAGGATTACCTTATTGAGAAAATTAGGCCCATACATGTCAACAAGATTAAGCTATTGAGAAAGATGATAACGAAAAGATGCGGCTTCTAGCCATGTACGCATCGCCTGAAAGTCAATGCACACTTTGGACAGAATTTTCTTGCGCTTACCCTGCTCGAATACTCCCCATAGTTTGCGATTCGGTTGCTGAGGCACCACAACCATGTTTGATGAATTATTGATGCATTGTTGTTGTCGCTACTATTGTCGTTGTTGCTATTAAATAGCTTATTTTTGTGAATGTTGACGCCACATCTTCAACGAAGCAAATCCTGATTGTCGATGATACGCCTGCCAATCTACGGCTGTTGGAGACGTTGCTATCTGATCAGGGCTATGAGGTCCGTCTCTCACCCACTGGTCATCTAGCGCTGATGTCTATTCAGCAAACCTTGCCTGACCTGATTTTGCTGGATGTCTGTATGCCTGAGATGGACGGTTACGAAGTCTGTCGGCAGCTCAAGGCGGACGATCGCACCCGTGATATTCCGGTTATTTTCCTCAGTGCCCTGCAGGAGGTCGAAGATAAGGTCAAAGCGTTTGAACTGGGTGGGGTTGACTACATTACTAAGCCCTTTCAAGTGGCTGAGGTCACAGCCAGAGTCCGCCATCAGCTACATATTCTCGATTTGCAACGACAGTTGCTGGCTCAACAAGCGCTCCTCGTGGCTAAAAATCAGCAGCTCCAGCAAGAAATTAGCTATCGCAAACAGGCCAAGACAGAACTCCGCAACGAGAGAAATTTGTTGCGCACCCTGATTGACGCCATCCCCGACCTGATCTTCTTCAAAAATACCGAGGGCCAGTATCTGTTGTGCAACCAGGCCTTTGAAGACTTCGTTGGAGTATCTGCTGATGAAATCTTAGGGCAAACCGCTGCCGACTTATTTTCGTCAGAGGCGGCAGCCAAGATGCAAACTCAAGATCGCCAGGTGTTATCAACGCGATCGCCGCTCCGCCATGAAGAGTTTTCTCAGTTTCCCGAGCATCTTCAGCGCTCTTTCGACACTTACAAGCTCGCCATCCAAAATACTGAGGGGGAGCTGATTGGTCTGATTGGGGTCTGTCGCGATATCACCGATCGTAAAGCCGCAGAAACTCGTCTCAGCCGCACCACCTCGCGCTTATCGACTCTGATTAGCAGCCTGCAAGCCGGCATCCTGGTAGAAGATGAACATCGCCAAATCGTTTTAATTAATCAGTATTTTTGTGATTTGTTTGCGATCGCCTTAGACCCAACGCAGCTCCAGGGGATCAACTACACTGACCTAATGGCGAAAAGTGCAGCCACTTTTGCACTTCCAGACCAAGTGATGCATCGCATCAACGATATTTTAAGTGAGCAACAGTCCGTCACCGCCGAGGAACTGGTCCTTGCGGATGGCCGCATTCTAGAGCGTGACTATGTTCCCATTATGGTTGACGGCACTTGGCAGGGGCACCTCTGGCAGTACCGCGATATCACTGCCCGCAAAGCGAATGAACAAGCGCTAGTGCAGTCCTCTCAGGCGATGCAAGCATTTAGCAACCATCTCAAACAACTGCATCGTTTAAGTGTTCGGCATTTCGACACATTTGAAGAACTGTTCGAAGACTATCTCACGACGGGCTGTCAAATCTTGCAGTTTTCAGGGGGGATGATTAGTTCGCTACAGCAAGAGACCTACATCATAGAAGCGATCGAGCCTCAAATTGAGGGTTTATTCCCAGGGCTCAGTTGTCAGCTGAGTGACACGCTTTGTCTCGATGCGGTTCGGCAGCGCAAAACGTTTGCACACTCACACTTTAGTGAATCCCCTAATGCCGAACATCACCCAATTTATCAACGTCTCCAGATTGAGTCTTATATCAGCACGCCGATTTTCGTCAATGAACAGATCTACGGCACTTTATGCTTCTTTTCCCAAGCGGTCAGAACCGTAGGCTTTAAAAGCCATGAGCGGGAAATTATCGAGCTCATGGCGCAAAGCATCGGCAAATTTATCAGTTCTTATCAAGTCGAGCAACAACGCCATCAAGCAGAAGTGGACCTCCGAGAAAGTGAAGCTCGGTTTCGTCAACTGGCTGAGCATATCGAAGACGTCTTTTGGATTTTAGAACCATCTGAGCAAAAGTTTGCCTACATCTCACCGGCCTATGCAGCAATTTGGGGCCAGTCTCGGGAGGCGGCTTTGCAAGACCCGCAAGCGTGGCAGGCGGCCATTCATCCTGAAGATGTCGACCGCATTGTGGCTAAACAGACCGCCGGGATCAGCTACGACGAGGAATATCAGATCATCCGTCCCGATGGAATGCAGCGCTGGATTCGCGATCGCGCTTTCCCCATTTATGACGACACCGGACAGCCCCGCCGGATCGTGGGCATTGCGGAAGATGTCACCGACATCAAGCATCAGGAACAGGCCCTACGCCTCATCTTTGAAGGGACTGCCACCAAAACCGGTAGCGAGTTTTTCCAATCCTTAGTGCGCTATCTCGCAGAAGTATTGCAGGTCCGCTATGCCCTAGTGACTCAAACTATTAACCGCAAACAGAAGCGAGTCAAATTTTTGGCCTTTTGGCCGCAAGCCGCGTTTGGTGACAATCAGGAATCAGAGCTAGTGAACTCCCCCTGTGAGCATGTTTTGGAGGGGCAGACCGTCTTCCATCCTGATCAGGTGCAGTCTTTCTATCCCCAGTTTCAAGCATTTGCCGATTGGGCGGTGTGCAGCTACTTTGGCGTGCCGTTGCTGAATACGAATGGTGAAGTGATTGGTCACTTGGCCGTCCTCGATGATCGCCCCATGATATCGGAGCAACCCAATGAGCTGATTTTGAAAATTTTTGCCGCGCGGGCGGGAGCCGAACTCGAGCGGCAAACCTTTGAAAACGAAATTCAACAGTCTCGAGAAAGTGCCGACGCCGCCAACCGGGCCAAGAGCGAATTTCTCGCCAACATCAGCCATGAATTACGCACCCCATTGAATTCGATTTTAGGCTTTACCCAACTCATTTTGGGGACCTCGCAAATCGATGGTCAGAGCCGTGAACATCTCAATATTGTCTATCACAGTGGCGAGCATCTCTTAGCCCTCATCAACGATGTCTTAGAAATGTCGAAGATTGAGGCTGGCAAGATCTCGCTGGTGGCTGAGCCCTTTGACCTGCACGCCTTGTTGCACAACCTCGAGGAGATGTTTTCCCTGAGAACGAAAGTGAAGGATATTACGCTGACCTTTGACTGTGCGGTCAATGTGCCCCAGTACGTCAAAACGGATGAGAGCAAGCTGCGTCAGGTTTTGATCAACCTCCTGAGCAATGCGGTGAAATTTACTAAGCGAGGGCAGGTCAGATTGCGAGTCCACCTGAGCGATCGCATTTATCAGGGATCAGGCAAGGCTGCGGGTGTCACAATATCTTCACAATCTTCGCCTATGCTCGTGGCGTTCACGGTTGAAGATACCGGTCCTGGCATTGCTCCTGAGGAACTTAAGACCTTATTTGATCCTTTTACTCAAACCACTACGGGGCGTCAGTCACGCGAAGGAACAGGGTTGGGATTGTCTATCAGCCAGAGTTTTGTACAGCTCATGGGAGGTATGATTCAAGTCCAGACGACTCTTGGTGAAGGTTCGACCTTCTCCTTTTTTATAGAAGCTGCCCCGGTTGTGAATCCCCCGGAGGATTTTGTCGGGGTGCCGATGCCTGATTGTCAGTTGGTTGAGCGGCTTGCCCCCGAGCAGCCCGACTATCGAATCCTAGTCGTGGAAGATCAGCTCACCAATCGCCAGTTGCTCGTGCAAACGCTAGAGTCCATTGGCTTGACGGTCAAAGCGGCGGAAGATGGCTTGGCAGGATTAGCGATCGCCCGAGATTGGTGCCCCCATCTGATCTGGATGGACATTCGCATGCCGAGAATGGATGGTTACGAAGCGACGCGCCAAATCAAAGCGGCGGGATTAGTGCCTGCCCCCGTCATTATTGGCCTCACGGCTAACACCTTTGAGGAAGAGCGCGAGCGAGTCATGGCAGCGGGGTGTGATGATTTTGTCAGAAAACCTTTCAAAGCCAGCCAGATTTTCCAGATGTTGGCCCAGCATCTGCCCATTCGCTATGTGTACAAAACAGACACGCCCCCGGCATTGGCACCCACCGCCGCTTTGGAAACCGCCCCAAGCGAACTGGCGACTCTCTTGAAATCAATGTCGCCGATCTGGGTACAGTCAGTACAGCAAGCTGCGATCAAAGGAGCCGATGAACAAATTTTGCAGTTAGTGGCAGCCCTGCCCGAGGCAGCTTCAACCCTCAAGGTGGCGCTAATCTATTGGGCACAGAACTTTCAATTTGATGCGATTCTAGAATTTTTGTCGACCTATTAAGCCCATAACAGCAAGTCCTACGGGGGCATTCTACTTTTGCCAAGTCGCTCCCCCTCATCCCCCAACCTCTTCTCCCTTGGGGAGAGGGGGAGCCGGATTTCAAAGTTCCTCTGCCCTTGGGCTAACGCTTATACACATCTCTGGATTATCTTGATGCCGCCTGCATAACCTCCCTTAATCCCTTCTTCATAAGGAGGGAAACTCAATTATTCCCCTTGGTAAGGGGGAGTTAGAGGGGGGCTACAAACGATTTAAGGACTCACAAATGGCTTGTGTATAAGCCGTAGCCCCTTGAGAGAGAGATTGAGGATGAGGGTTACTCCACTGGGATGTACCTATCCCCACGCCTAACTCCCAGTGCTCAAGGGCTTCGGATTTGCCCTCTGCTGCGATTCTTTAAGAAAAATGCTAAACAGCTTTCTATCTCAAGTCATCGATAGTTTTCCTGTCGTCGTCGACAACCAGACATCACTGCAATCGGCGATCGCGGCGATGCAGCGAGCCGACTTCACCGCCATCTGGGTAACGGCAGCGAGCCCTTCCACTTCCTTGCAGCTCCTGGGGGCAGTCTTTCCTGAACAACTTTTAAAGGCCCTCTCGACATTTTCCCAGTCGACAGAGACCACCCTCGACTCCATCATGCGGTCAGACTTGCCGTTGCTGACCCAAGATCACCTCGCCGCCGGAGAATCCACCGTTGAATGGTTGCTCGCTCAATTTGAGGCGTATCAAGTTGACTGTTTGCCCCTGGTCAATGACGATAGCTTCTTTCTAGGCACAATTCATCGATGGAAACTCCTGCAAGTTTGCTGCCATCGGGAATCGCCAGAAAAGCTAGCGCATTTGCTGCAAACGTCCCAGATTGGCTTCTTTATCATGATGTTGGATGAACCGCTGCAGTGGAACAGCACGATTGATCGCGACAGCGCTCTTGACTACGTCTTTTCTCATCAAAAAATTCTTTGCATTAACGAAGCCATGTCGATGCAGTATGGCCTCAGTCGTGACGAGATGATGGGCAAAACCCCCGCCGATTTGTTTGCCCATGATCTGGTCTATGGTAGGCAGGTTTGGCAGCGCTTTTTTGACCTCGGCATCATCAGTGAAACGACTCACGAAAGACGATTGGATGATAACACCACCATCTGGATTGAAGGTTTTTACCGCTGCTTATATGACGATCAAGGTCGCATTGTCGGTCATTTAGGCATTCAGCGGGATATGACTAACCTGAAGTCAATGCAGTCTCGCTTGGTGCAGCAAGAGGCTTATCTCCGCTTCATGATTGAGGTTCAGGAAAAACTGGTGGCGGCAGGTCATCAATTTATTTCGGATTTTTTATCTCATCCAGAAAACTTGCATGAGCCCTTTGATGAATCCCAGACTCAATTCAGTCTCAAATCAGCTTTGAGTGACCTACGATCGCTTTATCAAGACCTCTTATGCCAACTGGGAAACACCGCTCAAGCTGCTCGGGTCGATCTGGCTGAACATCAAGGCGAGGGCAACATGAGCTTACAACTAGTCTGGCAAACTCAGGACCGATCGAAGGCCGACAACCCCTCTGAGCCGTCATGTTTGGATACCCCGTATCCGGCTGAGTGGCTGGCTCGTTTATCGGCGGGGCAAGTGATTCACGCTCACGCGGCTGAGCTGCCGGAGAGCGATCGCGCCTGTCGGCCTCCCGATATCTTCTCGGTTCTGGTACTGCCACTGATGATCGAGCATCAGTTGTGGGGCGTCATCCGGTTAGAAAACTGCCGAGCAGCCAGTCTATGGGGAGAAACTGAAATCAAGCTGTTGACCGCCGCAGTCGCAGTGATGATGATGCATCTAGAGACTTGCCACATTGCTTATCAGCTACACAACAGTTGGTACCGGGAGCGGTGTACCCGCCAACTGATTAAGCGCATCCGCCAAACACTTCAGCTAGACGATATTGTGGATTCGACGACACAAGAGCTACGCCAACTGCTCGGGTGCGATCGCACCGTCATTTATCGATTTAATTCTGACTGGAGCGGTAACTTCATCGCCGAATCGGTCGCCCCAGGTTGGTTGCCCCTGGCCCAGCTTTATCCCGAATCACCGCAGCTCCCAGGCAACACTGTCGGCGACGATGATTGCTCAGTGCAAAACTGGCAACCCGGTATGCTCTTAGAAGCGGACACTTATCTGCAAGAATCGCGAGGTGGAGAATACCGCCAAGGCAAGCCGTATAGCTGCGTGGTTGATATCGGCCAGACGGATTTCGATCCTTGCTACCCCCCACTCATTCAGCAGATGCAGGCAGTCGCCTATTTGACGGTGCCGATTTTTGTAGGCGATCGCCTGTGGGGATTGCTAGCCAATTATCAAAATCGGGGCCCGCGACAGTGGGGCAGCAGCGATATCAGTCTGGTCATACAGATCGCCACTCAACTGGGAGTTGCTTTAGAGCATGTGGAACTGCTAGAGCAAACGCGCCGACAAGCGCTGGAACTGGCTCAGGCCAAAATCAAAGCGGAGGCCGCTAGTCAGGCTAGAACTGAATTTTTGGCGAATGTTAGCCATGAACTGCGGACCCCGTTAAATGCCATCTTGGGCTTTAGCCAAATTTTGGCGGAGGAACTCACTACCCTGCCGCAGCGATCGCCGGAAGCCCCTGCCGCTGAATTCCAAGAATACGTTGATATCATCAGCCGCAATGGGCATAATCTCCTCGGCCTCGTGAATAACGTACTAGAAGTGGCCCGCTTAGAGTCAGGTCCACATCAAGTGCGGCTCAGCCGCTTCGACCTGCACCAACTATTGCAGGACTTAGAGACGGCGTCAGCTCCCACAGCAGCCCAAAAGGGGATTCGCTTCAACGTTCGGCTCGATCCGCACCTGCCCAAAACCATCACCTCCGATCGCGAAAAGCTGTTTAAGGTTTTACTCAACCTGCTGAACAACGCGATTAAATTTACTCAAACGGGTAGCGTTACCCTGCGGGCAGCCGTGCTGGCAAAAGTGAACCTGGATGACCAAAAATCACGTTTGAATTTAGCATTTGAGGTCGAAGATACGGGCCAAGGTATCAACTCAGAAGAACTCCAACGTCTTTTTCAGCCGTTTCCCAATACCCACGCAGATTGGCAAACGAATCTCGAATCTGGGCTCAGTTTTGCAGCGAGTCGCCAGTTCATCAACATGCTGGGAGGGGATATCTCGGTCAGCAGCACATTTAATCACGGCAGCTTGTTTAAACTGAATATTTGGGCGATCGTCGACCCGCTTCCCACCGCTGATCAGACGCCCGACCCTTCTGCGATCAAGCAAACTATAGAACCTCCACCGCTGACCTACCGCATTTTAGTCGTGACCACTCAATCCCAAAATCATCCCATTCTGCAACAATTTCTCTGGGACATTGGCTGTGAATTACGTACCGCTAGTAGTGGTGATGAAGCATTAGGGTACTGGCCCGATTGGCAACCCCACTTGATGTTAATTGAACCAGATTTAGCGATTGTGGAGGGCCGATCAATTGTTCAACATATTCAACAATCAACAGCCAACCCAAATTTATCAACTCTTCCAGAAAGTCCTGTAACCACTAAAGTTATTGCGTTGACGAATATGGCCTCAAGTCCTATTGAAGAACGAATTATTCCTGACTTTGATGACACATTAGATTGGCCAGCGCAAACCGCAGCACTATTACAGATTTTAATCAAACATTTAGCGTTAAAAGATGCTCAAGTCGTTCAATTCAATCTGACTCATCAGCTAGCCAAACAAGATTTAGCAATAACGTCTCTACAATGGCGTCAACAGCTCCGCCAAGCAGCAATCGCCGGATCAGATGATAAACTTCTCGACTTGGCTGCTCAACTGCCTCCAGAGCATACCCTTTTAGCCAAAGCACTAATCGCTTTTGCGACTAATTTTCAGTTTGGGCAAATCCTTGATTTGTTAGAAAGTCACAAAAACCCTTAAGCCTACACCCCTTACAGTCTCTTAAGGATACTGAATTCAACTTTTATTGGCAGTTCTCTTACTTTTTTTCAATCGTCTGCCGCCTTCATAGGTTCGAAACTGTTTCTGTTTTACAGCGGGTCTTTCCCAGGTGAGGTGCAGTGAAAATCGGCAAAACCCTTGCTGAACAATGCTTTCAAAAATAAATCTGTACCTTATCGAATCAGGAACCGCTATAGCATGTCACGAATCTGAACACCAAGAACTGAACACCAAGAAGAAGATATACCATGAAGTCGACGATTAACAAAAAGTCTAAAAAAGAAATATTGGTGGTTGATGACACCCCCGACAATCTAAGACTGCTGTCAGCAATTCTGACCAAGAAAGATTACGGCGTGCGGAAAGCATTGGATAGTAGGCAGGCTATCAGCTCGGTCAAGGCAGATGCACCTGACTTGATTCTACTTGACATCAAAATGCCCGAAGTAGATGGATATGAAACCTGTATCGCCCTCAAGGCAGATCCTGAAACTTGTGCGATTCCAATTATTTTTATTAGCGCTCTAGATGACGCCATGGATAAAGTCAAAGCCTTTTCGGTGGGCGGTGCAGACTATATTAATAAGCCTTTTCAAGAAGCTGAGGTCTTGGCACGCATTGAGCACCAACTTCATCTGCGAGATTTACAGTCTCGACTCGAAGCGCAAAATCAAGAACTCATCCAATCCAACCAAGAACTAGAACAATTTGCTCATATTGTTTCCCACGATTTGCAACAACCCTTACAGAGCATGATGGGATATGCCAAAATCATTGGCATGCAATATCCTGACTTACTTGATACCGATGCCAATCAGTATCTGAAAAATATTCTGGAAGCGGGCGATCGCATGCACTGTTTGATTCAAGAGCTGCTAAGCTACGCCAGAATTGGACAAGCCCAAGAGGCTTTTGTACCCGTTGATGGCAATGTCGTTATCGCCACAGCCATCAATAACCTTGATGGCTTAATCAAAGAGACTGAAGCAGATATCACCTTTACGGAATTACCTACAATATTGGGCAACGAAATTCAGTTGGTTCAGCTATTCCAAAATTTGCTTAATAATGCATTGAAATTCGCTCGGCCTGGCATAAGTCCCAAAATTCATATTTACTCTTCTTTAACCCTAGACAGTAGCTGGTTGCTGTCTTTTCAAGATAATGGGATTGGCATCTCAGTGAAAGATATTGAAAATATCTTTCAGAGATTCTATAGATTACATTCCAACCATGAATATCCGGGTTCTGGTATTGGGTTGGCAACCTGTAAAAGGATTATTGAAAGCCATAATGGAACGATATGGGTTGAGTCTAAAGTTGGCAAAGGCAGTACCTTCCATCTCAAATTCCCTAAAAGTTAAGCCCATCATCGGAAGTGCTCGCAGCAATGCTTTCCTGCTAATCTTTTCCCTCAGCCAGCGCAACATCCCCCCTTTTTTAAACCGTTGGAGTGGCGCGTCAGCGTCATGATGACCTTACCTCAAAAAAGTGGACATTCCCGAAGAGTCGATACCGAAGGAGAAGGTTCAGATGAGCCAAAAAAGGGTTCACCGTACCCGCGGGGGATAAAGTGTACGCTAAGGGCGGCGTAATCCCTGTACCATCACTCTGCTGATGTATCAGGAATGTTAGGATGCGCCGCGAACCCAAAGTTCTTTCCGTTGTTCAGAGGGAACAGCTCGACACTGGTCCGTTAAAGTATGAGAGACTCAAAGCTTCTGGAATTGAGGAGTTCGTGCATCGTCACGGGTCGAGAGATGAAGCCTATCGCCATGGCTGGCGTCACTTTACCCCCTAATCCCCAGTGGGGTCTCACCCAATTGTGGATCATCCGTTGCACATCGAGTGTCCGCTGCAAGGCCGTTTTAGTCTTGGCATAGAGGTTCTGGCGTCGCCGATAGGCGCTGCACCGTCCCCTTAAAGCGGCATTGTGGGCCTCATTGTGATCTAAGTGTCAGAACTGATTACTCTGAGGCGTCACAGTCCGCCGATCAGTCATAAACTAAGGCATCGTTGCGCTACCGCCGTCATGCAGTGCCCCCATTGTCATTCTGAAAACACCCGAGTTCGCCTTAATCAAACCACCAGTCTGGGCTATCCTCTGCATTTTTGCCGGAGTTGCCAGCGGAGTTTCAACGAGCGGACGGGCACGCCGTTCAATCACCTTGAGGTTCCTACCGATATTGTCTTCCAGATTCTCTACTGTCGCCTGCGCTTTAAGCTCAGCTACCCTGATGTGGCCGAACTCTTTTGGCTGCGCGGTTTTGATTTTAGCCACGAAACTGTGCGCGAGTGGAGCGAGCGATTTGCCCCGGAATTCGCGGAGCACATCCGTAATCAACGCCAGCAGACCTTTGGTCGCATCTGGTACGTCGATGAGACCTACGTCAGAATCCAAGGTCGGTGGTGCTACCTCTGTCGAGGCCTTGATGAGCCCGGCAATCTGCTCGATGTCAGGCTCAGTGAACATCGCGACCTGGAGGCGGCCAAAGCGTTTTTTGAGCAGGTTGCGGAATTGATGGCAGAGCCCCCAGAGCGCGTTGTCACGGACGGCCATAACAGCTATCCCCGCGCCATTTCAGAGGTTTTAGGGGAAACCGTCGAGCACCAGGTCTCAAAGTCAGTCCATAATCCGGTTGAGCAAAGTCATCGGAAACTAAAACAGCGATATTATCCGACACTGGGCTTTAGCAACGTTGAGACAGCGGGCTATTTCTGTGAGGCCGTCGAGGAACTGAATCAATTTTTGCGCGTGCGTCAGACGATGGGAGAAGTGGTGTCTCTACCAGAATACCGGATCCAGATCAAAGCCCGAATGAGCGAACTCAGAGACATGATGAAGGCCGCGTAAGAATAAGGGTGGAGTGGATCGGCAGGTCAGCGATCGCTTCTTTCGTAGATAGAGTATTCAATTCTGACACTTAGAGCTGGTGCGGCATGGTTACAACACCAAAACGTTGGCCTACTTACTGAACGTCAGACCCGCTGAGGTCCGTTCTCTCATGCAAGGACGCTTGCCGCCTGGCCGGACTAAGGAGTTGCGCGACCAGATGTTGAGCGTCGGCATTCTGGTGTCTTAGCGGGTTGGCCTATCGTTAAAGGCTTTCGGCTTATTCGCAGTTAATGTGAGCCGAAAATCTTGTTTGCAAGCTGTTCGCACTTAATCTGAGCCTGTTTGCAAATAATGTGAGCCGGAAGGTCTTCTTATTCGCACTTAATCTGAGCCCAAAATCGCCTTGTTTGCGAGCACGAGCTCTGCTGTTTGCGAGCCGCTACAGCTAGAACAGAAATTTGATGCGGGCGAGGATGTTTTGGCCTACTTTGACCTCTCGACGCTGCAACGCCCTAGCCTGGAACCGGAACCCGTTGAAATTAGCTTTCCCAAGTGGATGGTGGCAGCCCTCGATCGCGAGGCTCAACGACTGGGAATTCAGCGCGATGCTGTAATTAAGCTCTGGTTAGCCGAACGCTTAAAGGCGATCGCCGCTGAAACATAAAAGATGTTCAACACCTGACCACAGTCAAATAAGGCGAGTATGGCAAAGCCCTGTCTCAAAGGGGATAGCGCTTTTAGTTATCCAGGTGAAGGAAGGATTTTTCAGATGTCAGGATTGAATAGACATGGGAGGGTTTTGAACGGTCTCGTTTGCCTCGTTTGATCAGGATATAGGCAGCCGGGACAAAGTAGAGCGCTAGCAGCGTCGCGCCTGAAATACCACCCGCGATCGCGATCGCCAGAGGTCGCCAGAAGGGATCGCCATCGGCCAGGAGCGGCACAAAACCGATAATCGTGGTCGCGGTGGTCGTAAGAACGTGGCGCGTAGCCCGCAGCACCACTCGCTGAACGGCACGGGGATCGCCTGTGTTGGCATCGGCATCTTCGTTGAGGGCGGTGAGCACCACGATGGAGTCGTTAATGGCAATTCCAATCAGGCCCATCGTGCCAACGATCGCCATAAAGCCCAGCACGGCCCCAAACGCTTTGAGAGACAGCAGCGCCATCCCCACGGAACCGACTGCCACCACAGCGATAATCCCAGCCTGTCGAAATGACCCCAACGAGAGTACCAGCGCTGTCACCATGCCCAGCACCAAAATCGGCACGAACAGCAACAAGTTGCCGATGGCTGTATTTTGTTCTTCGTACTCGCCGCCAAACTCGTAGCGGTAGCCGGGGGGCAGTTGAAAGTCGGTGGCCTCCAGGCGTTCTTGCAGGGCAGTGAGAACGGTGCTAGGCAAGACTCCGGCTGTGATAAAGGCTTGGACGGTATTGACCCGCTGCTCATTGCGGCGAGCGATGCTGGCTAACTGGGGTACCAGTTCAAATTCGCCCAGGGCCGAGGTGGGCCGAAAGCTGCGATCTTGGCCTTGAGGGGGGCGCAAATCCAGTGAGGCCAAGGTATCAAGACTGGCGCGATCGCCATCATTCAGCCGCACCCGCACGGGCAGGTTTTCGGTAGATTCCAGAATCGCCCCGCCCGTAACCCCTTCCGAATAGGCGTCGAGCTGCTGCGCGATCGCGGTGTTAGTCAGTCCCGCTTGCCGCACCTGCTCATCGTCCAGATCGAGCCCTAGTTTGGGCTGTCCTGCTGTCAGGTCGTCCCGTACCTGAATCACATCGGGAAGGGTGGTCATCAGTTCACGAACTGCCATGCCGAGGCGGCGCAGTTCCTCCAGATTGGGGCCGTAAATGCGCATCTCGACGGGCGCATCGAAGGGCGGTCCCTGCTGGAATTTCTGCGCGATGACGCGGGCCGAGGGGAAGCGATCGCTCAGCTCCGCCTGCACTTCGCGCACCAGCGACTCAACCCCTTCCTCCGACTTGAGCTGCACCATCGCTTGGGCGTAGTAGGGCTGATTTTCGCGATCGCCGGTCAGGTTGTAGTAAAAGCGGGGTGCGCTCTCCCCCACAAACCAGTACACATCCGCCACGTTCTCGTGCTGGAGGATCACGTCACGAGCCTGAAGCACCTGTTCACGAGTCTGCTCGATGGCGGTCTGAGAGGCAAACTCCATCTCGATCTGGAACTGGTCGCGATCCAGCAGGGGGAAGAACTGATTTTCCAGGGTTCCGGCGGCCATGAAGCCAACGAGGGGAATCGACAGGGTAATGGCGATCGCCAGCAGCGGTCGGGCCACCATGCGCCCCACTGACCCGCGATAGAGCTGGGCCAGACGCGGCAGCGATAGTCCCTCGTTCCACCAGGCTCCCGGTTTGGTCAGAAAGCGGCGGATTTTACCCAAAGCTCCCCGTCCCACATCTGTCCGCTGATCGGGGCGGACTTCGGAGCGACTCAGCACCCGAGCGGCCAGCGCCGCAATCACCGTCAGCGAGAGGGCCAGCGATGAGACGATTGCCAGGATAACGCCCAAGGAGATTGAGCCGACAAATTCTCCCGCCCCCCCGGGCAGTAAATAGATCGGCAAAAACGTCAGCACCGTCGTCGCGGTGGAAGCCAGCAGCGGCACTTTCAGGTAGTTCACCGTTTTGGTCGCGGCATGGAGCGGGTCTGCCCCGTGCTGGATGTCCGCTTGAATTTCGTCCACCACCACGATCGCGTTGTCGATCAGCAGTCCCAACGCGATAATCAGCCCCGTGACGGACATCTGGTGAATGGGCATCCCCAGCACCGCCATCCAGCCAAATACGGCAAAGATGGTGAAGGGCAACGCTGTTCCCACCACCAGCGCCGATCGCCAGCCCATCGCAATCAACGTCACACCAAAGACGAGAAAAGCCCCCAGCACCAGGTTGAGCATCAGCGTACCAATCCGGTTTTCGACATAGCCGCTCTGGTCAAAGATGACGTTGAGGGTTAGGCCAGCGGGAAGGCGATCGCGAAAATTTGCCACCGCCGATCGCGCACTGGCAGACCACTGATCTATGCGTATCCCCGACTGCATCATCACCCCTAGCACTACAGCAGGCTTGCCACCGATAATCGCCAGGTCGCTGAGGGGATCGCGGATGCCCCGGCTGACGCGGGCAATGTCGCTGAGCCGAGTGAACTGTCCACTGCTGGACTGGATGGGAATCTGGCGAATCTGCTCGGTGGTTTCGAGTTCGCTTTCCACCTCAATGGCAAAGGTTTCCTCAGCGGTGCGAAGCTGTCCGGCACTGGCTTTGGCATCATTCAGGCTAATTTGATTCGCCAATTCTTGGGGAGACAGCCCGACACCAACGAGTTCTGGCGCATTAATTTCCACCAGAATTTCTTCATCCGGATTACCAAAGAACTCGACTTCTTCAGTACCATTTACCCCCCGCATGAGAATGCCTAACTCGTCAGCGTAGCGGCTCAGCACCGCGTAATTAGGGTCATCCGGTAGATCCCAAGTGAGGGCAGCCACGAAGGTATAGGCTTTGATCAGTACCTCCGACAGCTCCGGTTCGGCCACACCAGTGGGGAAGCGCGTAGTGGCATCCTCCATCTCGTCCCGCGCTTTAGACCAGATCGGCTGAGCATTGTCGATCTCTTCCGACAGCTCCACCGTTACCGTTGAGAAACCCACCCGCGAATTCGACTCGATCACGCTGATTTCTTTGATTTCGGCGAGTTCCTCCTCCAGCACGGTGGTGACCAGGGCTTCGACCCGCTCGGCGCTGGCACCGGGAAACGCCGTGGTGATGACGGCCACCCGCGATACCAGTTGCGGATCTTCTTGTCTTGGCAACGACTGGTAGGAGGACAAGCCCCAGCCCAGCAGCAGGATGATGGTCAGAGCTAGGAGGCGGAGGTTGGTAAAGAAGGGGCGAACCATGATGGAGGAGTGGGGTGATGGAGAGAATTCAAAATTCAAAATTTTGAATTAGTCCAGCGGACGTACAAGTTGGTCGGGGACGAGGCGGTGGACGCCGTTGGCGACGATGCGATCGCCTACCTGCAAAGTGCCTCGTACTAATACCCGGTCGCTTTCCTGATGAAGAATCTCGACGGATTTGGGCTGAACTCGGTAGGTGCCCTCGCTAGTACCGGATTCGACAGCGTCGGTAGGAATGAGGACATAGGCACTCCAGAGGCCCCGGATATCCTGGGTTAACGCCTGACTGGGGACCCAAATGCCGTCTGTGGGAACCGTCTCGGAAAGTTCGACCCGCACGGTTTGACCGGGATTGAGACGAGACAGGGCAGTGGCCTCTAGCTGAAAAACAACGATTTGGGTTCGGGTGGCGGGGTCCACTTCCGGCAGGACGGATTTGACCGTGGCGGCATACCGTTCGGGACCTAAGTTGACGGTGACAGGGGTACCCGGTTGTAGGCGACTGGCGGTATTTTCGGGCATCCCAATCCGGGCTTCGGGGGCGGCATTCTCCAGCAGCCGTACCACGGACTGTCCTGCTCCCACTACCACACCCTCATCCACTTGCCGCGCTGAAACGAGGCCGTTGAAGGGGGCTTTCAGAGTACTTTTGCTGAGGTCTACATCCAGGTCGGCAATCCTGGCTTCAAGCTGCTGAACGACGGCTCGCTGAGCGGCAACTTGTTCGGGACGGGTGCCGTTGAGGAGTTCGTTGAGGTTGCTGTTAGCCCTATCCAGGCGAGCTTCCAGGGTTTCGGCTCCGTAGGCAAATTCGTCTAATTGCTCTCGCGAGATTGCGCCCTCGGCATAAAGAAATTCGCGGCGTGATCGCTGCTGTTCCTGTAGCCGTAGCTGGTTCTCAAAATCGCGCACTTCGGCCTGGGCCGCAGCGATATCTTCCTGACGGGCTCCTCGCTCTAGCTCTAGCAGTCGGGCTTGAGCTTCGGCCCGTTGGGCTTCGAGTTGACGTCGCTGGGTGAGTAGGTTTTGGATGTCGAGTTCGGCCAGGGGTTGTCCAGTCGTGACGCGATCGCCCTCCTCTACCATTACCTGCACCAGTTCTCCCCCACGCGCAAACCCTAAATCGCTGCTTCGCAGGGCCGCGATCTCTCCGGTGTAGAAACGCGCGACGGTGTAGCGGTCAACGGCTTCAACGGTCAACGTCTCTACCGCTAAAGGGGTCGCCTCACTGGTCTCTGTAGCTTCAGTTTCTTGGGCGGCGAGTTGCGTTTGAATAACGGGCGTGCCGACAGCCAGCAGGAGGCCGATGACGCCTAGCCCAAGCAGTAATCGCGATCGCTGATGGAAAGACGACTCCGAATCAGCCAAATCGCTGTCTTGAGAAGCTGAACCGAGATTTGGGGGGAGCAGTGATGGGTCAGACATCTTGGGTTCTCTAAGGAAAAGGAACGGGCAAGGGGGAAGCGGTTTCAATTCGTAAGTATCAGAGCTTTATCCAAGAACCGCCGCTGCTTTGGCAGTACGCCCAAATTCCAACAGCGAGGCGCAGTTCTTGGCACATTCGACGATGCAATCAACGATATCCCCGTCCAACCAGGCACCCCGGCCCAGTTCAACTTGAACAATGAAGCTTTTCAACTTCAAGTAGTCGGCGTACTTATGCTCCTTGTATTGCCCATAACCTCGTGGCATGGCCGTCAGTTTGCCCTCGTCACTAAGGGCCAAACCAGCTTGGTCGAGGTCTTTCAGCACGCGAGCAAATTCCGCTGGTTTTTCGAGGATGTGATCGCGCATCGGTGCCAATTCCGTGGCTTTCAGTTGATAAAATCCGCAAGCCAAAAAGCCCCCTGAGCTGTCTAGATGAACATAGACGATGCCTTCTTTTTCAGCTTTAGTACCCGATGGCGTTAGTAAGCCACTGACGTGGGTGTTGTAGGGCGATTTGTCTTGGGAAAAGCGAATGTCGCGATGCTGGCGAAACAGGGTCTTGGGTCCACCTGAGAAGGGCACAGAGGTATCTTCCAGTTGCTCCGTTGCCAGCTCTAAGACGACGCCAAACGGCTCCCGCAAATAGACTTCAAATTCCTTACGGTGCTCGTCATACCAGGCTTTCTCATTATTAGCCGCAAGTTCTACTAACAACTCAAATGACCTGGGCGTAAAGTTAAGCTCTGTCATCCCGCTTGCTCTGCAAATAAACCACCTCAGGGACCGGGTCCCTAACTTCCTTGAGCGCCTTTCCTTTATCGTTTGGAGCGTCGCGCGAGCGGATGGGCCGTTGCTCTAAATTCCCATGAGAAAAACCCACCACTCGACAAGCCGCCGCTAACGATTTCAGCGATCACAGACGGTATAAGAATCTGTATCAAAGTCGCACTTATTCATAATTAGCATGATATTAATAATATGAGAAATATAAAATCCGAATGATCCAATATCACTTTTGATATCAATGAATTTGAAAACGCTGAATTCCTTTATCGTGCTGGCGGAAGAACTGCATTTTGGCCGGGCCGCCAGCAAATGCGGTATCTCACAACCCGCCATGAGTCGCTTGCTCAGCGATCTGGAAGCAGAGGTGGGGGTCAAGCTGCTCGATCGCACCTCCCGCGACGTTGCTCTGACCCAACCGGGACGAGGGTTTCTAGAATCAGCTAGAAAAGCGGTCGCCTATGCCGATATGGCAGTACGGGCGGCACGGGCTGGGGCAGTTGACGGCATCGACCGGTTAACGGTTGGTATGGGCATTGGTACCGCCCAACCCACTGTCGGGCAACTCATTGCCAAATTCAAGCAGGCACATGCGGAAACGCGGGTCACCCTGTGTCAACTAGACGAGCGCTCCATCGGAGCAGCGCTAGCCGATGGCGAAATTGATGTGGCGATCGCTTGGGAAGTTTCGGTTCCTACTGGGCTCTATCGTCGGCATCTCGGCACGATTCCCCTCTCAGTGTTAGTGCCGTCGGGCCATGAGTTAGAAGCGAAAGAACCCGTCAGTTTTGCCGATTTAGCTGACTACCCGATCATTCTGCCCGCCCGCGAACGCCAACCGATAATCTACGACACTTATCGGCGATACACCACTGAAGCGGGGTTTGAGCCGACCATCGCGATCGATGTTTCCACGATGGCAGATACATTCGCGATGGTCGCCGCTGGAGTGGGGGTCGGCCATGCCCCAGTCGTACCTGGCATGCTCTATCCGGGTATCTCAATTCTGCAACAAACCCCTCTCTTTGAGCTGAACTATGAGCTAGTCTGGGCTCATGACATTCCGCCCGTCAGGAGCCTCATGATGCTGTTCTAGCGCATGATTCTGGGGCCAACGCTCAAGGTGGCCTGACGCGGCAACCGCTTCGGTGTCCGTTGGAGTTCTAAGGTTTTCTGCCCTTGGCAGGGTTGTTGACGGAGCGCTTCAAACAATGGTTGCACTTCCTCGGCGTAGGCGGCACTCTTGGTATGGCGGTTCTGGGCGGCGCGGATTAAAAACTCCGAGCGGGGGTGGCGCGGTTGCGCAAACAGGTCATAGATATCCCCTTCGCGATCGGTGATCGTGATGACCTCGACCGATTCGGGAATGAGTTGTTGGTTCGCGGCTGATGCTCTAGCCAGCGGTAGCTTTCTTTCTCTTCGATCACCGTTTGTCGATCGCGATAGCCCGCATCACGCCGGGTCTTCTCTCTGGCCCACACGGTTTCTTGCAAGATGCCCAAGGGCACGCCAGCATCGCTGCTACACAGGGTGAGGTGGACTTTAAGTCCCAGCGCTGAAGCGTCGCTAATCGGTCCCAAACCGCGAGTGTGGCGGTGAGTGCTGAAGTCTAATTCGGTCGTATCTTGGATCGTCAGCACCGTTGAGTGCTCTAGGCAGCGTTCGACCGTTTGATCAATGTGGCCCGACAGGATGGCAAATCAATGAAAAATTCAAAATGCAAAGTTCAAAATGTCTTTGCAGCACAATCTTCTTAATTTTGCATTCTTAATTTTGAATTTTGAATTGTTTAGTCATGAGCTTAGCTCGACGGGTCAACCTTGAAACCCTTGACAAATCAAAGTTTATTTACTTCCTTATCTATCTCCGTCTATTCATATCTAAAAGAAAAGTCGATTTTTGAGCCACACTACGGTGACGAGGTTTCAATCACTTCTAATTCAGTTACAGGTACTTTAAGCCAAGTGCTAAGTTCATAGGCCAGCCAATATGCCTCTGGTCTTGGTAACCAAAATTTGCGATTTCCAACAACGATATACCAGGCATGAATTGCTGGATCTTCAGCAATTTTGAGCTGTACATGATATCGATTACTGTGGTGACTTGACCCGGCAAAATAAACAATCTGAACGCTATTGACTAACTTGATATCTGCATGACTAAGCAGTTTCTTATTTCGATTGATCCTCCATGATGAAACTCGCTTTTTATCGGCTTTAAATACTATCTTCCTCAGATTGTTGGGATAGACACGAGAATCTCCGATCCACCATAAGGTCAAAAGACCGACTGCTACTGCAATGAGTGACAAGCCAGTTACAGGGTATAAAGAAACAATTCTAAAGATGATTGCAAGGGAAGTTGGCCCCAGACATACTCCAGCAGCAATCCACAAAAACCAGGTTTGACAACTAAGGTTTTCAGGGGCGACAACCTCTATCGAATGTTCATATTTATTGAGGGTACATCGAGCTTCCTTGGGACGGTCAATTTTTGGCAAATCGAGCGAATAAATAGGATTAACGTTTAGGACTGCTTGGTTGGTTTTGTTATTGTGGTCGCCAGAAGCAATTTCTTCAGTACTATTATCGAGGGTATAGGGCGGCAAATCTAGCCATTCGCTCAGCTCAGCAGCTAGCCAATCGAGTTCCAGTTCGGTGAGCTTTTTATAGGGGCTAAAACCTATGTCTTCAATGGAGTAATCCTGGTTGCCCGCCCAAACCTTCAGCGTAGAAACGATTGTGTTTGCGTTGCTGAACTCTTGATTCTTTTTGTACTTCTTGAGGTAATTGGCATAGCTAAACCGTTCAATTTTAATAATGTCTTTCCCGGGTGATGAGTGTCTTTTACTAATTCCCAGTGAATTTTGAGTTAAACAGATGTCTGTTTGAGTAATGAGTAACTTTCGCTGGTTAAATATTTGAGGGAATCTACGACTACAGCCTGAAATATTAAGCCATAAAAAAACTGGAGACAGCAGTAAAAGTGCCTCGATTTTCCATAAGGAAAAAAGTAAGGGAATTGTCCAACTAAGGAGCGTCGTTGCACTGACCAAGCCGATCAGACGAAGCTTTTTCCAAGCACTGAAGGGAGGAACAATAATTTCAAGGTAATCATCCGTTTTAGACAATATCACTTGGCTACCAGCCGGTTTTGTCAAGCGTTGGCAATAATTGGGCAGTGGAATTATCTCGTCGCCAAGCGCTTTTAGGGCCAGCTCAGCACTTTTGAAGCGCCGCTCAATATCGGGATGAATCATGCAGTGCAACCAGGTTTGGAAGCGATCGCTCATCTGAGGTGCCTCAAATTGCAACCGCCCGTTGCGACAAGGCAAGTCGGCAGGATGGGTTCTGGTCAGTAAATAAATCAGCGTTGTGCCCAGGCTGAAAAGATCTGACGCGGCTACAGTTCTGCCGCCGAATTGTTCAGGGGGCATGTAACCATAGGTGCCAACTACCGTAATCGTGCCGCTTTGTTGGATAGTCTGTACCGAGCCAAAATCGATCAAATAAACCTGTCCTGGATGGTTACCACTGCGATCTCCCAACAAAATATTGCTCGGCTTGATGTCGCGATGAATGACCGGGGGTTGGCGACTGTGCAAATAATTCAAGATATCGAGAAGTTGGGTCGCGATCGCCTTCAATTCTGCCTCACTAAAGTAGCGATTTGATTCAGCCCAATCTTGGAGCGATCGAGCTGGAATGTAGCTCTGTACAAAGGCAAAACCCTGCCCTAATTCAGTCTCTATTTCAAAAGCGTCAAAATATTTAGGAATGGCAGCATGATCGAGCGCCTTCAAAGTCTTGGCTTCTCGCTCAAAAAGCTTCAGATCTTCCCAGGTAAAGTCCGGTCCAAACAACAGTAACTTCAAGACAACATCCGTTTGATTAATTAAATCCGTTGCCAGAAAAGTTCTGCGCCCAGTTTGACGACCGAGGAGGGATCGAATTTGATAACGGTCTCGTAAAACTTGACTGAGGAGTTGAGTCATGGTCTTGAAAAAATGAAAATGAAAATGGGTAGCTCAATCAACTGACTATGCTGAAAAAACCGTCTCGAAAAATTCATTGGGTGCAATGTCTAAATTCTGTGCATTGGTTGAGCAGGCATCTCTAACCGCCGCCACCACCACCACCGCCGCCGCCGCCGCCGCCGCTGCCGCCGCTGCCACCATCGTTGTACAAGATAGCCTGCTCAAATTGGCGATGATAAAGACAGTTGGAACAGTGCTGAGTCACAACTTTGTTGCCGTTTCGAAAGGAGGTTGGATAAGTCACTGTTCTGGCTGAGGTCGCCAGCGTAAATTGATTGCAGCTTGGGCAGCGGCGAGCCAAAAATCTTGACAGAACTTGCCAGACACTAATGCTGAGGAGGATAATACCCCAAACGATACCGGTACGCATTTTCGGATTTTGGTCGGTTCTGGTCTGTTGCCATTGAGGCTGAGAAATATTCAGAATGGTAGCCGGAAATGCAATTTCAACTTCTAGCTCATCCCCAGGCTGTAAAGCTTGACTAGCAGAAAACTCGAAGGTTTGACCATCAATAGCTTGACTGGTTTGGGGGATGCCATAGGCAGCATATTGATTGACCTGACCTGACAGTTCTGCTGGTAAACGCACCGTGACTTTGCCGGATTGAACAGGTGCTTGGCGATCGCGAAAAATGGCTTTCCAGTAAACCAGAGTGTTTGGGCCTTCACGCTGCAATCCGCCAATTACCCGGTATTTCAAAGTAAAGGTACGTTTTTCAGGCGGATTTAGCTCATGCTGCCAGTAAATCCAGAATCGGTTATTTTTGATCTTCGTCTGACTGTTAATAACTTGACCATTTTCTTCAATAGTAACGTCTCTAATTTCATCAACTTTATCTAAAGGAATATAGCGATATCTCTGATTGGTATAATCTGTCAGCAAAACATATCTTTGTTCCTCAATGACGAGCATAAGTAGGTCAGGATAATTAATCCGAGGTATGCAACGTTCAGTTAAGTAGTCTTGACATTAACGTACTGAGTCGTGTGACCGCGAATCTCACCTCGATGTTCTAGTCCCTCGACGACGTGGTA
>Ga0081535_100293_pt1 | contig 41103 bp, 36 predicted proteins | sample HotLakmasection3_FD_71020 | JGI IMG/M metagenome (GOLD analysis project Ga0081535, IMG submission 71020) | Hypersaline microbial mat communities from Hot Lake, Washington, USA - Section #3 (SPADES assembly) (version 2) | ecosystem: Environmental > Aquatic > Non-marine Saline and Alkaline >... | reverse complement strand
GCAGGAACGGGTCGAGACGATGGTTGGCGAAAGAAGCGGAGCAGCTTGACACCAACGACCCCAATCAGAGAGGGCTCTCAGGCAGCGGCCAGATAACCGCCGAGCAGATCGTCGAGCTGGCCCGCTGTCTCGATGCTCTCGATCTCGTCCATCGAGAACTGGACGCCGAACTCTTCCTCGATCGCGGTCATCAGCCGCAAGTGATTGAAGGAATCCCAGGTGGGATGGCCGTCGCGCACGGTCTCGCGCGACAGCTCCTCGGGCTTCACCTCGAGAATATCCGCCATGACGTCAGCCAGCTTCGGGTGCAAGGGCCTTCACTCCTTCAATCTCGGGTTGATCAACCGTGATCGCCGGGCACGGGATATCCACTGCCTCGGCAACGGCCAGACCATAACGCTGGTTCCCCGCCTCGTCCGTGACGTCGAGCACGAAGCCCTGGCGGGCCCAATAATCGGCGGCGGGCTTGTTCTTCGCCGTCGGCCGGAATTCGGCGACGAGCCGGCCGCCCGGCCGCCAGTGGCGGGCGATCGCCTTGATCCGGTTGGCGATCACCGTCTCGATCCCCCGGCCCATCGCCCGGCAGCTCATCAACAGGCTGTCGACCCTGACCGTATCGGGGCCGAGCTCGAGCAGCAGCACGGCGATGATGCCGAGATCGCCGAACTTGTCGCGCGCCGCCACCACCTCCAACCGCCAGTCGGGCGAAGCGAGAAACCGCTCGATCTCGGGCAGCCGGTAGCGTTCGGTGGTGAGATTGAACTGGTTGGTCTTGGCGAAGAGCTGGTGCACCCGGTTGAGCTCGGCGCGCGTCGCGACGCGGATGGTGGTCACCGTCTCCAGGCTCGCCAGATAGGCCTCCATGTCGCCGCTCTGCACCCGAACGGCCTCGCGCGCCGCCTGCTCGCGGTACTGCTCGGTCTTGCGCAGATCCTCGGCCGAGATCGCGAGCCGCTCCAGCGATCCGAGATCGAGCAACAGGTCGGCATAAGCAGCCGGATCCTTGGGCAGCTGAACGACCTCGACCTCGGGCAGCAGCTGCCGGACGAGTTCGCACTCGGCCGGGTTGTCGTCGACGAAGACGAGACTGTCGGTGCCGATATTGAGCTCTTCTGCGATCGATCGGATGTTCGCGTGCTTGGGCTGCCAGTCGATCCGGGTGGCGGCGAAATCGGCGAGGCCGAGGGGCATCTCGGGGCGCAGGCGGAACACCTCCTCGACGTCCGCCCGATTGTTCTTGCTGCAGGCGGCGAGCAGGATCCCGCGGCCCTGCACCCCCTTGATCGCCCGCTGAAAGGCGAGGAACGCCTCGCCCACCGGATCGCCCTCGCCGATCCGAATGCCCTCGGGCCCCTCCTCGCCGAGGACCCCGCCCCAGAGCGTGTTGTCGAGATCGAGCACCAGACACTTCTTCGGCGGACGGACCAGGGCACCGACATAGCGGGCCAAGAGATCGCCGATCGCGGGCAATGCCGGCTCGGCCCAGGCGAGCTTGGCCAAGTGACGCATGCGGGGGCTCGCGGCGGCGAGACGGCCAGCGGTGGCGACGGCATGGTCGATGTCGACCACGTGGACCTTGGGGTCGTCCGCGAAGGTCTCCAGGAGACGGAGGTTCACCGTCGCATAGAGAGCCGCCTCGCCACCTCGGATCCGGAGATCGGCGAGACCCAGATGCGGCCGCACCGGCCGCCAGAAATTGCCGAGCAAAAGAGTTGCCGAGGTGACCGACTTGGCCGTCTCGACCCAGCTCGTGACGGCCGCCAAAGCATCGTCCGCGAGCCTGCCGCGGGCCGCAGCGTCGAGACGGACGAGGCCGTGCGGCAGTGCCGGCAACAGCCGGTCGAGCTCGAGCGAGAGGAAAATGGCATCCGGCGGGTGGTCGCCGAGGCCGAACGAGGGGTCGAGCAGCACCTGCATGTGCTGAGCGAACGGACCGACTTCGGCAGCGACCACGACATCCCGGCAAAAGGCAGCGGCCGTGGTGATCCGCGCCAAGGGATCGAGCGTGTGATTGCCCAAGAACAGCAGGCGAAAATCCACCGGAACGGCGAGTTCGGTCAAGCGCCGGGCGAGCCGTTCGGCCGACCGTGGCTCGAGGTTGCGGCCGGCGAGCCCGTCGACAGCGGCTGCCAGCGTCGCTCGGTCGTGCGCTTCGGCCAAGCGCTCACGCCAGTCCATGCTCATCGATGACCAATCCGCCCGATGTCGGTTACGCCGGGATATGGGCTCCACCGGTATCCGGCCCATGCGTACCGGTGACGTGAGGGCGAACCGTTGCCTTCACGCAACCGAAACGGTTCTAGCAGTACCATGAGGCCTCGTCAGCGCCGCTTGAACATCACTTTTGCGGGCGAGCCATTGGCGATCACTTTCTCCGGCAAGCGGCCCGACACCACCGAGCCGGGGCCGACGATCGTGTGATCACCGATCACCGCACCATCGAGCACCACCGCATTGGCGCCGAGCCAGACATCCTTGCCGATCTTGATGCCCTTCGACGTCTTCGCCTGCTGCTGGACCGGTACGTCCAGTCGATCATAGCGGTAATTGACCCCCACCAGCACACAGTTCGGCCCGACCATACTGTCGTCGCCGATCTCCAGCCCGCCGGTATAGGCGTCGATGAACACACCGGTAGCGATGGTTACCCGATCGCCGATCACCAGGGGCCCGTGGCTCGCCTTGATCTTGACGAACGAGCTGATCTGCGTGCCACGCCCGATCTGCACGTGGGAGCTCAGCTCCACCTCGGCACGCGGGCTGATCTTGCAGCCGAATTTGGCGTAGCCGACGAGGCTGACGGCCGACGCCGGCACGAAAAAACGCCGGATGAGATCGCTGGTCTTCATCGCCGAAGCGCCGCTCGCCAGAGGTGTCGATCGGCAGCGAGCCACAGCGCTGCCGCGCCTGTCCATGCGGCAATCGGGTCGCTGCTGCAAGCCCGAGCGCGCGAGCGCCTCGCAGCCACTTGCTGAAAAATAGATACTCTCAACATTTTTTATTGCGCTAAAGGCGAACGGCAGCAATATCGGCGGCAAGCGATCGAGAAGCGAAGGGCGCCGGCCCTTGCGGTCGGTAGCGTTGCGCGCGCGGCACCGGCCGAAACGGTCGAATGCGGCCGTTTATCCACCGGAGCAACAAAAAAAATGATGAGCTTTGCGCTGAGGCTCGCCTTCGGCCTCGCTGTTCTCGGCGTTGTCCTCTACGTCGTCGATATCGGCGACACGATGGACGTGCTCCGGGGCTTCCAACTGCCCCTCGTGCTGACAGCCTTCGCCTGCCTGCTGGTGACGCGGTTTCTCGTCGGCTTCAAGTGGTGGCTGCTGCTCGGCGGGCCGCGGGCCGCGGTCACCTATCCGACCGTGCAGCGGGCGATCCTGCTCGCCGACTATCAGGGCCTGCTGTTCCCCAATACCTTCGCCCAGGATGCGCTCCGCCTGATCCTGCTGCGCCACCACCCGCGCGGGATCACCTACATGGCCTCCACCGTCCTCGCCGATCGCATCCTCAACACCATGGTGGCGGCGAGCCTCGCCCTGCTCGGAGTCGCCGCGCTCTGGTGGCTGCGCGCCGGCATCGCCCTGACCCCGGCTGTCGTCTACACCGTGGTGATCACCGCCGGCCTCGTCCTGCTCGCCGGGATTGCGATCATGTCGAGCCGCCTCTTCCACCTCGCGGCCACCACCACGCGTCTGACCTTCGCCCATGGACCGCTGCGGCCGCTGGTTGAAAGGGTCCTCGCCAAGGCCGCCGACCTGCACGACTCGACCAAGGCCGTGCTCGCCGATCCACCGACCGTGATCCAGGCGATCGGGGTCTCGCTCGCCGTCGTGCTCTTCCGTATCGGCCTCGTCTACTTCCTCTTCGCCGCCGCCGGCACCTGGCTCGGCCTCCTGCCGGTGCTCGCCGTCTACCCGATCATCATGCTGATCGTGCTGCTGCCGGCCAGCATCCTCGGCATCGGCGTGCAGGACACCGCCTTCATCTTCTTCTTCGGCGGCCTCGGGGTCTCGGCGAGCCTCGCGCTCGCGGTCTCGTTGGGTGTCTACGCCGCCATCCTGGTGGTCGGCCTCGCCGCCGGCCTGATCGCGGCGGTGGTGGGCCCTGCTTTGCCGACCGCGGCAGATGCCGCCGCCGCCGGCAACCGCGTTCTCCACCGCTGACCGGCGGAACCGACATCTTCTCCAGACGGCGACCCGGTCGCCGGCTTGCTGTGCGCCGTCCGCTTCGCGCATCATCGATCATCGGTGGCACCTGACCGAGCCGTGCCGGCCGGGGCATTGCCGACCAGCGTTCGGCGCGTCTTTTTCATCGCCGGCGTTGGTCGGGTTTCGTCGATTTCCCGCCTAGCGTTGATGGTCCCAGCCGGGTGCCGCACTGCGCGCAGAAAACGGTTGCGCGGCGGCACATCGGCGAGGATTGTGCCGGCCCGTCAGGCCATGGAAGAGTAGCGCATCTTGAACGGCTCCGTCACCAACCGCGCCGCCGCTCCGCGGTTGCGGAGCTTCGTCGTCAAGCTGGTCCTCGGCTTGGCGATTTTCGCGGTCGTCCTGTACTTCGTCGATGTCCGCGAGAGCGTGCGCGCGCTACGCCAACTGGAGCCGCTGCTGCTTCTGCCCGGCTTGGCTTTTCTCGTGGCGACCCGGTTCTTGATGGGCTTCAAGTGGTGGGTGCTGCTCGGCGGGCGGCATTCCGGGATATCTTATGCCAAAGTGCAGCGGGCGCTGTTGCTGTCCGACTACCACGGCCTGCTGTTTCCCAACACCTTGGCGGTGGATGCGCTTCGCGTCGTGCTCCTGCGTCACCATCGGGGTGGCCTCACCCAGATGACCGCCACGATCCTGGCCGATCGCGTGATCAATGTGATGATGACGGCGCTGGTCGGGCTGCTGGCGTTGGCGATCGTCGTGGGGGCGCCCGGATTTCCGCCCGTGGCACCGGCCGTCGTCTGGATCGTCGTCGGTGTCGCCGCCGCGGTGATCGCCGCCGGCGTCGCCGTCCAGTCGCGCCGCCTCTTCGCGCTGGCGACGTGGCTGCTGCAAAAGCTGCTGGCCCACGGTGCGCTGCGTCGGCCGGTCGATCGAGCCGTCGAGCTCGCGGATCGGTTGCATCGGGCAGTGACCGGCCTGCTGGGCCAGCCGACGACCCTGGCAATGGCGCTGGCCGTCGCCCTTTGCGTGGTCGCCGCCAGGATCGGCTTCGTTTTCTTCCTGTTTCGCGCCGTCGGGATCGACATCGCCCTTTTGACGGTCGTCGCGATCTATCCGATCGTGACGCTCGTCGCGCTCTTGCCGCTGACGCTGATGGGCATCGGTCTCAAGGACGGTGCCTTCGTCTTTTTCTTCGGCGGTGTGGGCGTGCCGGCGCCGCTGGCGCTGGCGGTGTCGCTTGCCAGCTACGCGTCGATCATCGCTACCGTCTTCACCTTCGGCGTGCTCGCCACCTTCTTCGGTCCGCCGCTACCGACGGCGAGCGCGCAACCCGTGGACGCTCAACGCTAGTAGGGGGAGGCGCCCTTGACCATCAGCCGCTACCGCCGGTGCAACCATGGTTGGCGACCGAGCGCGCGGGCGGGCTTCGCGCCACTCGGCGGTGCCAGCGATGAGCCCTCGGGTCGCCGCGGCACGACCGACACGCTACGGACACCGCGTGCGGGCACGACCCGTCGATCGGCCGTGGCGCCCGGCGCCGGGCCGCGCCGGCCACGGCTGCAGGGCTGATCGGAGCCGTTCGGCATGCTGAGGTCTCTGTTGCGGAAAGCGACCGGCACGGCGCATGAACTCGGCTTCGAGCTCTACTGTCTGCTGCGGCACTATCCGCCCTTCGTCACCCGTGACGTCGACCGGCTCGACGACGGATCGGTGCCGGTGTTCACGTTCCACACCATCGAGCCCGAGCCGTTCGAGGCACAGCTCGCGCATCTGCAGCGTAACGGCTATCGGACCATCGACGGGCCGACCCTGGTCCGCCACCTGCGGGGTGAGGCGCCGGCACCCGCCGGTGCGGTGATGCTGACCATCGACGACGGTCGCCAGAGTGTCTGGACCTACGGCGTGCCGCTGCTCCGGCGCTACGGGTTCTGCGCCACCCTGTTCCTCATTCCGGGCTATGTTCCGGCGGCGGGCGGCTGCGGCCCGACCCTCGAGGATGTCGACGCCGGGCGCGTCGCGCCGGACGAGCTCGCGATGCGCGATCCGGAGTTGATGACCTGGGACGAGATCCGCGCGGCCCAGCAGTCGGGGATCATCGATTGCCAGTCGCACACCTGCTTTCATCATCGGGTCCCGGTGGCACCGCAGCTCGAGGGGTTCGTGAGCCCGGCGACCCGCGATGCCTTCTTCGACGTGCCGGTGCCCGCCGGGCAGGAATGGCGGCTCGCGGCGGCAGGCGTGCCGGGCGGCTTCGGCATGCCGCTTTTCGCTGCGGCGCCGCTGATGCACGGCCGGCCGCGCTATCATCCGGCCGAAGGTGTCGTCGAGGCTTGCGTCGAGCTGGTTCGCGCCGGCGGGGGCGAGCGGTTCTTCGCCGCCCCCGATGCCATGGCCCGCCTGCGCACGACCTACGAGGCGGCGGTTCGCCGTTGCGGTGGCGGGCGGGTCGAGGCGCCGGCGGAAGCGCTGGCGGCGGTGCGCGACGATCTGGCCCGGTCGCAGGCATCGATCGAGGCCGAGCTCGGCGGCAAGCGATGCACGCATCTGTGCTTTCCCTACACCGAAGGCTCGCAGACGGCATTGGGCCTGGCCGCCGAGGCCGGCTACGAAGCGGCCTATTGGGGCATCCTGCCCGGTCGGACGATCAATCGCCCGGGCGACGACCCGATGTCCATCGTTCGGCTCAAGAACGACTATATCCATCGGCTGCCGGGGCGGGGGCGGCGGCCGCTCGCCGGGATTCTCCTCGACAAGCTGTCGCGGCGCGCCACCGGCGGCCCGGTTTATTGAGCCGGCCCCGTCGATCGAGCCGGTAAAGAGTCAGACCAGCGGGCGGACCAGCCGCCAATAGCCGGCGTAGAGGCGGTCGAGCAGATTCTTGAGCCGCACCTTCCAGCCGCCGTTGCCGAGCAGGTCGCCACGCACGGCGATCGGGCCGACCCCGAGCACCGCGCTGTCGCGAGCACGTCTGAAGCCACGCACCGAGCGTCGCTTGGCGCGCACCTCCGGCAGGCTGCCGAAGACCGCTGCGGTCGCACGGAGGTACGTGCCGAGGCTCCCCTGAGCCGCCATGAAGGCCAGGACGACCAACTCGTGGAGCAGCAGCGCCGGGGCGATCAACAGGAGCGTGCGCAGCCGGTAGAGCCCGAGCATGACGAGCCAGCGGTTGCGGATCTGGTAGAAGCTGGCCTTGAGGCCACGCGGCTCGTAGTCGTGCATGACGACGGCACGCGGCACGACGAACGCCTTGTACCCGGCGATCTGCAGGCGCTGCACCAGCTCGCCGTCCTCCCGACCGAACACCAGATACTCGTCGAAACCACCGACCTCGCGCCAGCGATCGCCGCGCAACAGCAGGCAGCCTGCGCCCAGTCCGGTGACCGGCCGCGTCGTGTCCGGCACCTCGCCGACGCGGCACTCGTGGTTGAGCTGCACCGCCTCGCCGAGATAGTGAACGAGCGCGCCGTCGAACTGGATGCGCTCGGGTTGCGCGAAATAGACCACGCGCGCCCCGAAGGCGGCACCCTCGGGATGGGCGAGCGCCGTTTCGACCAGCCGGCGCAGCGTGCCCGGCGTGGGCACGCAATCGTCGTCCAGCAGCAGGGCGAGGCCGGCGCCGGCTGCCTGCACGATGCGGTTGCGCGCCGGGTTGGGGCCGTTGTTCTCGGCAAGCGCGATCAAGCGCACGCGCGGGAAGCGCTCGGCGACGATCTCGCGCGTCCGGTCGGTCGAGGCATTGTCGGCGACCAGCACCTCGAGATCCGGATAGCCCTGGGCGAGGACCGCCTCGAGCGTGCGGGCGATCACCGCCTCGCTGTTGTGGGCCACGATCCCCACGACGAGATGCGGCTGCTCGGGTACGTGCATGAATTTCTGCCGATGGCGCCATCTTTCGGCGGACGACTCGCACCGCGGTCGACCGTCCCCCGCGTCCCTTGCTTGACCGTCTACCGCCGGGCCCGCAAGGCAATAGCGCAGTATGCCGGCATCAGGTATGGCAACGACGCCGAAAAAACGTCCGGCAGATGTCGTGCTGCGGGCCGGCTCGGGCGCGCGGCGCCGACCGGGAGCCGGGGTTCGGGCGCCGCGCGCTCGGTGCCCGGGCCGACGGTGAATCGCCGGCCATCACCGAAGCCGGTCGCGAGGTGCCGAAATGGGCGACGATGTCGGCGAGGATCGCGCCGGCGCGATCCTCGTTCGGGGCCGGGCATCGCGCGAACCGGTCGGGGCTGGTGCTGGCGCATGGCGCGGCCGCAACGTTGCTGCACTATGCTGCACCGGGGCGTGCGGTTGGCCACAATGACGGCGAAAAACGACTGCTATCGTTCTCGAAACCCGGTTAATGGTCGGGTGCCGAGAGGTCGTCGGCCTTGTTGTTCATTGGCCCCGATGATATGTGCGGTCCGGGTGGTACTAAGTCCGATGAGCGGATGTGGATGAACCGAGCCAAGGTGCAGCCGACCGGGACATGGTTGGGTGGGGCCTTCATGGTCGACGCCCACGTGCATTGTCATGCCGGGGTGGCGCCTGCCCGCCTGCTCCACCACGCCGCCGCCAACATGGCTGCCGCTGCCGCACGGCGTGACGTCCGCCCGGCCGCCGGCTGGCTACTGTTCACCGAGATGGCCGCCGACGATGCCTTCGCTGCCCTGGAGCGGTCGGCGACCGCCAGCGGCGGCGAGGCGGCCGACCTCGACGGCTGGCGGATCCGGCGGACCGACGAGCCCGTCTCGTTGATCGCCGAGGGGCCCGCCGATTTTCCCCTGATCCTGGTCGCCGGCAGGCAGATCGTCACCGCCGAAGGGCTGGAGGTGCTGGCCATCGGCGCCCGCGGTCCGTTCGCCGACGGTCAGGACCTCGACGCCAGCGTGGCGGCGGTCCAGGCCGCGGACGGTCTCGCCGTGCTGCCCTGGGGCTTCGGCAAGTGGTGGGGCAGGCGAGGGGCCGTGGTCGAGGACTTTCTCGCCCGGGCAACCCCCGGCAGCCTCTTTCTCGGCGACAACGGTGGTCGCCTGCAATCGGCGCCGCGGCCGGCCGCCTTCGCCACGGCCGCGGCCCGCGGCATCCCGGTGCTGCCGGGCTCCGATCCGTTGCCGCTGCAGGCCGAGGCGGCGACCGCGGCCGGCCGCTACGGTTTCGTCCTCGAGGCCGTGGTCGACGCCGCCCATCCGGCCGCCGGGCTCAAGGCGCGGCTCGCCGCCCTGCGCGAGCAGCCGGAGAGCTTCGGCCGCCGGCAATCGCTGCTGCCGTTCGTCAGCCGCCAGATCGCGATGCAGTGGCGCAAGTGGAGGCGGGTCCGGTGAGCGACCGTATCCTGGTGGTGGCGCCGCAGCCCTTCTTCACCCCGCGCGGCACGCCCTTCAGCGTCTACTACCGCACCCTGGTGATGGCCGAGGCAGGGCTGCCGATCGACATCGTCACCTACGGTCAGGGCCAGGACGTGGCGATCCCGGGGGTGAGCATCATCCGCATCCCCGACTTCCCCTGGCTCGGACCGGTGAAGATCGGGCCGTCCCTGCTCAAGCTCTGGCTCGACAGCATCCTCGTCCTCTGGACCATCGGCTGCCTCGTCCGCCGCCGCTACGCCATCGTCCACGCGCACGAGGAGGCGGTCTTCTTCCTCCGCTTCCTGAAGCCGATCTTCCGCTTTCGCCTGATCTACGACATGCATTCCAGCCTGCCCGAGCAGCTGCAGAATTATCAGTTCACGAGCTCCAGGCTGCTGATCGGCCTGTTCGAGCGGCTCGAGGCCAGCTGCCTGAAGGCGGCGGACGCGGTGATCACCATCTGCCCCGAGCTCGCCCGCTACGCCAAGCCGCTGATGCCCGACACCTCGCGGCACTTCCTGATCGAGAACAGCATCTTCGAGCCGGTCAAGCTCGCCGGCAACGCCGCAGCGCCGGAGGCCGCGACGACGGCCGGCTTCGCTGCCCCGGCCTTGCCGGCCAACCGGCGGATCGTCCTCTATGCCGGCACCTTCGAGGTCTACCAGGGCCTCGGTACGCTGCTCGAGGCATTCGCTCGGGCGCATGCCGGCTGCCCCGATGCGCTTTTGGTGCTGATCGGCGGGACGGCCCCGCAGGTCGCGCGGTTGCGCGAGGCAGCCGCCAGCCTCGGCGTCGCCGACGACGTGATGGTGCTGGAGCGGATGCCCCAGGCCATGGCCGCCCGCTACACCAAGGGTGCCCATGTCCTGGTGTCGCCGCGCTGCCACGGCACCAACACGCCGCTGAAGATCTACGAGCAGTTGGCGAGCGGCGTGCCGCTGGTTGCCACCAACATCCTCTCGCACACCCAGGTCCTGGACGATCGGGTGGCCTTCATGGTCGACCCGAACCCGGATTCTCTCGCCCGCGGCCTGATCCGGGCGCTCACCGACGAGGCCGCGCGGGCCGAGGTCGTCGGCAACGCCAAGCGGCTCTACGCCGAGGCCTATTCGCGCCCGGTCTACGAGGGCAAGCTGCGCGCCGTCCTCGAGCGCGTCGGTGCGGCCGAAGCGACGGCGCGCCATCCCGTCGCCAGCCACGGAAAGACGTGAGCCGATGTCGGCTGCCTTGCGGAGGGGGCCGCCGCCCGGCGCCGCTGCCGTGCCGGGCGACCCGGCGATGACCGCCGTCCGCGCCTATTGGAACGATCACGTCGTCGACTGGCCGATCACCAGCCGCGATCCCGGCAGCCCCGCGTTTTTCCGGGAGACCGAAGCGTACCGCTTCGAGAAACTCGATTATCTCGAGCGGTTGATCGACTATGCCGGGCACGCCGGCGAGGATGTGCTCGACGTCGGCTGCGGCCTCGGCAACGACACGGCCCGCTTCGCCGCCGGCGGCGCCCGGGTCACCGGCATCGACATCGCCCCGCGCGCCATCGAGCTGGCGCGGGCCAACTTCGCGCAGCGCCGCCTCGAGGGCCGCTTCGAGCTCATGGACGGCGAGGCGATGACCTTCGCCGACGCCAGCTTCGACTTCGTCTACTGCCACACCGTGCTGCACTTCACGCCGCAGCCGGCACGGATGATCCGCGAGATCCACCGCGTCCTGAAGCCGGGCGGCAAGGCCGTGCTCATGGCCGTCAACCGGCGCTCCTGGATGCGGCTGATGCACCGCCTGGCCAAGGTCGAGATCGACCACCTCCAGGCACCGGTCTTCCATTGGCTGAGCAGGACCGAGCTCGAGGCGATGACCGCTCCCTTTGCCCGGAGGCGCGTCGTCGTCGAGCGCTTCCCCGTGCGCACCAAGGTCCACGCGGGCCTCAAGGCGCGGCTCTTCAACACCGTCTTCGTCGACCTCTTCAACGCCCTGCCGCGGCGCTGGATCGAGGACACCGGTCACCACCTCTTGGTCTTTGCGGAAAAGGCGACCGCCGCGGCGCCGGCGGAGCCTGCCCCTTGAAGCGCGACCTCGCCGCCCTCGAGGCCCGGCGTTTCGACGTGCTGGTGGTGGGCGGCGGCATCTACGGCGCCTGCATCGCCCGTGATGCCGCCAAGCGCGGGCTGGCGACCGCCTTGATCGAGCGCGACGATTTCGGTGCCCTGACCTCGCACAACTCCTTCAAGCTGATCCACGGCGGCCTGCGCTACCTGCAGCAGCTGGACCTCGAGCGGCTGCGTCAGTCCGCCACCGAGCAGCGGCGCTGGCTGCGCCTGGCCCCGCACCTCGTCCAGCCGCTGGCCTTCGTCATGCCGACCATCGGGCACCTCACCCGCGGTCCCGAGGCACTGCGCTTGGCCCTTTGGGCCTACGAGTTCCTTTCCCGCCGCGGCGCACCCGAAACGCCGCGCGTCCCCGCCGGCCGGGTGGTCGATCGAGCCACCGGTGCTGCCCTGTTCGGCGACGGCGCGCCCGCGTCGATGAACGGTGCCGCCATCTGGCACGATGTGCAGATGCGCAACGCCGACCGCCTGCTGCTGGAGATCGTCGAAGACGCCGCCGCCGCTGGTGCGGTGGTCGCCAACCACGTCGCGGCCGAGGGCTTCGTCGGCCGCGACCCGACACGCCGGATCGAAGGGGTCGAGGCCCGCGATCGTCTGACCGATACGCCACTGCGGATCGCCGGCCGGCTGACCATCAACGCCGCCGGACCGCACGCGCAATACCTGCTCGACGCCCTGCCGAACCGGACGACGCACAGCTTCGGCGGCCTCTCGCGCGGCCTGAACCTCGTCGTCCGCCGCCCGCTGGTGCGCGACCACGCGCTCGCCGTCAGCAGCCGCCGCCGCTCGGATTCGCTGGTCCCGCGCGCCGACGGCCGGCTCTTCTTCATCCAACCCTGGCAGGGCCTGTCGCTGATCGGCACGAGCCACCTGGTCCACGAGGGCAGCCCGGACGGCTTCACCTTCGACGATCGCTGGCTCGACGACTTCCTGGCCGAGATCAACGACGCCTACCCGCCGGCCGGCCTGACGCGCGAAGACGTTCTCTACGGCTATGCCGGGCTCACGCCTGCCGCCGAGGAACCGCGCGGCAGCGAGGTGCAGCGCTCGCGCCGCGGCGTGATGGTCGATCATGCCCAGACCGACGGGCTCGACGGCCTCGTCAGCCTGCAGGGGGTGAAATACACCACCGCCCGGCTGGTCGCCGAGCATGTCACCGACCTCGCCGCCGCCAAGCTCGACACCGCGATCGCCGCCTGCCGGACCTGGCAGGACCCGCTGCCCGGCGCTCGCGGCTTCGCTGCCGACACGGCAACGGCGGCGGCAACGGACCGGCTGCCGGAAGGTGGCGCCGAACGCGACCGGCTGGTCGCCGATTACGGCAGCCGCTGGTCCGAGGTCGTCGCACTGGCCGAAGCTGCCTCGCCCGGCCCCGAAGCGCTCTTCGCCGCCCGCGTGCGGCATGCCGTCCGCCACGAGATGGCGATGCGGCTGGACGACGTCCTGGTCCGTCGCCTAGACGAGGTGGCGACCGGCAGGCTCGACGAGACCCGCCTCGCCACCGCCGCCGCGATCACCGCTGACGAACTCGGCTGGACGGCCGCCGAGACCAGCCGGGCAGTGGACGCACTGCGCGATCTCGTCCGCCGGCATTGCCCCGCGGGTCTGCCGGGAACGCCCGCCAGCAGGAAGGAACCCGCCGACCATGCCAGCTGATGCCGCCCCGATCCTGGTCACCGGTGCTACCGGCTTTTGCGGCGGCCACTTGGCGCTCCGCCTCGCGGGCAACGGCCACCGGGTCCGCGCCCTGGTCCGCCCGACTGCCGAGACCGACCAGCTGAAAGCCGCCGGCGTCGAGCTCGTCACCGGCGATCTCACCGCGCGCGCCGACGTCGCGAAGGCGGCCGAGGGCTGCCGGAAGATCTACCACATCGCCGCCGTCTACCGCACCGCCAGCCACCCCGACAGCTATTACGAGGACGTCAATGTCGGCGGCACCGTCAACGTGCTCGAGGCTGCGAAAAAGCACGGCGTGGCCCGCACCATCCACTGCTCGACCATCGGCGTGCACGGCGACGTCAAGGAGTTTCCCTGTACCGAGGACAGCCCCTTCAATCCGGGCGACATCTACCAGCGGACCAAGCTCGCAGGCGAACAGGCGGCCCAGGCCGCGTTCAAGGCCGGTCTGCCCGGCGTCGTCTTTCGCCCGGCCGGGATGTACGGGCCGGGCGACCTGCGCTTCCTCAAGCTGTTCAAGTCGGTCAATGACGGCCGCTTCATCATGTTCGGTTCGGGCGAGACCTTCTACCACCTCGTCTATATCGACGACCTGATCGACGGCATCCTGCTCTGCGGCGAGCATCCCGATGCGCTGGGCGGGACCTTCATCATCGCCGGTGACCGCTGGGTCTCGTTGAACGAATGGGTGGCCGAGATCGCCGGGGCCCTGGGCGTGCCCGAACCGAAGATCCGGCTGCCCTACTGGCCGCTGGAGGCCGCCGCCGTCGCCTGCGAGGCCGCGTGCAAGCCCTTCGGCATCGAGCCGCCGCTGCACCCGCGCCGCGCCCACTTCTTCAAGAAGCATCGCGCCTTCTCGATCGAGCGCGCGCGAAAAGTACTCGGCTACGATCCGAAGATCCCGCTGGCCGAAGGCGTGCGGCGCACCGCCGCCTGGTATATCGCGAACGGCCACATCACCCCGCGCAAGGCCGCCGCCTGAAGCTTCCGGCAGGGCCGGCGGAGCATCGCCGACGCCGCTGGTCCTGCCACGGAACTGCCCTATTTCCCTCACCGTTTTGTCGATTTGGTGGCAAACTGTCGACCACCGGTTGGTGACGAGGTGAGGGAGGGACGTCCGAGCGATGAGCATCCTGGAGGCCGTGCAGGGCCCGATCGAGCGCCAGCCGTGGCGGCGCATCGCCGCCGACGGCGGTCGCCTCGCTGCCGTGGTGGCGGCGACTCTGGGCCTCGCAGCACTCGCCGAGCTGCCGTTCTGGGCAGCGCTGCCGGTCGTCCTGGCGGTGACCACGGCGGTCCTCTGGCGCTATCACAGGCAGGTCACGTCCCGCCGCTTCGGCCTCGCCAACTGGGTTACCCTGTTCCGCTTGAACCTCATGGCGCTCATGGCGCTCGCCGTCTGGCCGGGTGAGCCCGGCATCCTGCAATCCTGGCTGCTCTTCCTGGTCGGCGCCACCGCCCTGGTGCTGGACGGTCTCGACGGCTGGCTGGCACGGCGACGCCGGGAGGCGAGTGCGTTCGGTGAGCGGTTGGACATGGGAGCGGATACCGCCTTCACCATCGTCACCACCCTCTGCCTCGTCAGCTTCGGCTTGGTGGGTGCCTGGGTTCTCCTGCTCGGGCTGCTGCGTCCGGCCTTTGTCGTCGCTGTCCGGATTTGGCCGAGCTTGGCGGCGCCCTTGCCCGAAAGTTGCGGCCGCAAGGTGGCCTGTGCCGGCTCGCTCGCCTGCCTCGTCGCCGGGCTCGCCCCGCCGCTGGCATCGTTCGCCCCGGCCCTGGCCGTATCGGCATTGCTGCTGCTCGTCTGGTCCTTCGCTCGTGACCTTCGCTATCTCCTGGCGCGCAACGCCACTGCCTGAGCATGCGTAAGGGACTGCCCGCAACCCGCGCACGCCCCGCGCCGGCCGCGACCGTCCTCAGCCTCGCCTTGATCGTGGCGTTCAATCAGCCATCGAGTCTGGCCGAACTCGCGAGTCCCGCCAGTTGGCGGATTCCGCTCGAGCCCGTGGCCGCGCTGCTGCTCGTCGCCCTGCTGCCCGGCCGGATCTGGGCCTGGCTCGCCGCCGGCGTGCTGGGGCTGATGCTCTGGCTCCGCCTCGGCGATCAACTGGTCTGGCAGTGGATGGGCCGGCCCTTCACCGCCATCTTCGACATTCCGCTCGGCCTCTCCCTCGTCGAGATCGGGATCGCTTCCCTCGGCTGGCCCTTGACCCTCGGCCTTGCGTTTGCCGCCTTCGCCATCCTGCCACTCGCCGGCCTGCTGGTCTGGGCCTGGCAGCGCCGCGTCGGCGTTGCGCCGCGCCCGTTTCTCCTCGGCCTCGCCGCACTGACCGCGGCACTCGTCGTCGTCGACCGGCTGCCGTCGGTGCCGGACCTCACCTCCGCGCACGGGATCGACCAGCTCCGCCTGCAGCTCGAGCGTAGCCGGGCCGCCCTGCAGGCGCGGCAGGTCTGGCAGGTGACCGATGCCGGCGACCCGGTCCGCAAGATCCCCGACGAACACCTGCTGACCGGTCTGCGGGACAAGGACGTCCTCCTCTTCTGGGTCGAATCCGTCGGCCGCAGTGCGCTCACCCTCGAGCCCTTCAAGGGCCCGATGCAGGGCCGCTTGACCTCCTTTCAGGCCGACCTCGAACGGCTCGGCCTGCATGCCGTCTCCGGCTGGCTCACCTCGCCCACGATCGGCGGCCAGTCCTGGTTGGCACACGCCACGCTCGCCTCGGGGGTCTGGACCGCCGACCAGCTGTCGCACCGCCAATACCTGCAGGACGCCGAGGCCGACCTCGCCCATCTGTTCCGCCGGGCCGGTCACGCGACGGTGCTCGGCATGCCGGCCATCGTCAGCCCCTGGCCCGAGGTCCGCAATCTGGGCTTCGACCAGTGGTACTTCGTCGACGACTTCGGCTACCAGGGCCCGCCGCTCGAATGGGTGACCATGCCCGACCAGTACACGCTCTGGTTTCTGGAGAACGCCGTGCGCAGCGAGCCGCTCGCCGACCGTCGCCCCGTCTACCTCCAGGTGGCGCTGATCTCGAGCCACGCCCCGTTCACGCCCGACATCCCGGTGGTCGAGCCCTGGGAACGCCTCGGCGACGGCTCGATCGTCCACGACCTGCCCAAGGACGGCGGTGCCCCGCGCGACGTCTGGCGCGACCACGACACCCTGCTCGCCGCCTACATGCGCTCGGTCGACTACGTTTACCGAACCCTGCAGTCGCACACCCGCCGCTACGGCAATGCCGATACGCTGACCATTATCGTCGGCGACCATGAACCGGCGCCGCGGATCAGCGGCACCAACGACGAACGCGCCACCCCGATCCACATCATCAGCGGCGATCCCACATTGCTCGAGCCGTTCGAGGCATGGGGCTTCACCCCCGGCATGCGCCCGACCGATGCCTCGGCCGAATACCCCATGACCGCCTTCCGGCCGTTTTTCATCCAGACCTTCAGCGGCCCGCCGCCGGCGGCGAAGTGACAGGCAGACGGGAGAAAATGCGGGGAGGCTGATCCTCCCCGCGCCCCTCCGGCCTTTTTGCGGCGTAGGCTTGCCCGGCGACGTCGTGGTGGGTGACCGGTCAGCGGTAGAGGTCGACAGCATCCTGGCGGAACGCCACCCGGGAAGCCTCGCGCGTGTAGAACATGTGGCCGCCGGCATAGGTCACCTGGCGCAGGCGGTCGGCCGGCGTGAAGCCGCGGATCTGGCGGAGCACCAGGGTGCTCTCGAAATAGGGGGTGACCAGGTCCGTGTAGCCGTGGACCACCAGGACACGGAAGGCCGGATCGAGGGCCAGCAGCCGGCGCAAGGCGCTCACCGCCTCGGGCGGGCTGCGGCCAGGGCCCCAGCGCCAGGCCCGGTTGACCTCGCCATCGAGGAGCCTGTAGCGGCGGTCGGGGAGCCAGTTCAGGGTGTTCTGGTAGTGGGCGAGCATCGCCGTGGTGAGCGGCGGTGTCATGGTATCGAGCACCGGGTCGGGGCGGCGAGCGAAGGGAGTCTCGGGTGCGGGATCGTCGGCGCTGATGCCGGTGTCGTAGACGCTGACCAGGCGCTCGTCGGCGCGGCGATGCTCGCGGGCGAAGCTGCGGAGGTCCAGCCGGCCGGCGCGGCGCTCGACCAGGGCGGGATCGAGCCCGGTGAGTTCGGCGACCCGTTCCACCAGCCGCTCGCGGGCCACCTCGTCCTCGAGGCCGGCCAAGAGATCGACGACGAACTCGCCGGCCGCATAGGCCTCGACCGCGGCCAGAGCGACCGGGTCGACGGCACCCTCGGCCTCCATCGCGGCAGCGGCAAAGGACGGCAGGAGGGAGACCTGCGGCAACGGCGAGGCACCGCCCTCGGCACGCCAGCCGAAGTCCAAGACCGGCGACAGCAGGGTCATGCCCGAGAGCGCCATGCTGTGCTCGCGCTGCAGGGCCTCGGCGACCAGGGGGCCACGAAAGCCACCGTAACTCTCACCGATGAAATACTTGGGCGAGCGGATACGGCCGTTCTCCAGGCTCCAGCGGGCGATGAACGCGGCCAGGGCCTCGCTGTCGCCGTCGACCGAAAGATAGCGCTCGCGCAGCGCGTCGGTGGGCTCCACCAGTCGGCTGAAGCCGGTGCCCACGGGATCGACGAAGACGAGGTCGGTGAAGTCGAGCCACGTCTCGGCATTGGGCACGAGATCGACCGGCTGGGACGGCGAGATGGCGTCCTCGCCGAGCGGCAGCCGCCAGGGGCCGAGCACGCCCAGATGCAGGTAAGCCGAGGCTGCGCCGGGGCCGCCGTTGACCGCGAAGGTCACCGGCCGGTCGGCGGGGTCGTCGACATCGAGGCCGTAGGCGACATAGCCGATCTCCGCCTCGGCTTTGCCGTCATCGTCGGTCAGCGTCACCGCACCCGCGGTGGCGGTGAAGCGCAGCTCGCGGTCACCGACCGCCAGGGTGTGCCGGGTCACACTCGCGTCGGGCAGCCCACCGTCGGCCAGGTCCGCCGGTGCGGCGTCCTCGGCTGCTGTTTCGCCCGGCTCTTCGGCCTCTTCTCGGGCGCCGAGCCCGATCGGCAGCAGGCAGAGAACGAGGAGCAGACAGGCGAGGAGGCGAGACGGTCGGGGCATCGGGCAAGGAACTCCCTGTCGTGGCTCTGCATGTCCTACATGGAGCGTCGGCAGCGGCGATAAAGGCGGGTCGAGCCGGTCCGATTGCCGGGCACTTGCCATTCGCCGGTGGCTGCGCTACCCGTCGACGAATGGAACAAAGAGGGAACATTCCGCCGCGCTACGCCATTCGCCTGGGCGATCTCCGGCATTGGCACATCGTCACCGTCACATGCCCGACCTGCGGCCACAAGGGGCGGGTGGATGCGGCGAGGCTCGGCCGCGGCCGGCCCGACCACACCCGGCTCATGGACCTCGAGCGCAAGCTCCGCTGCCGCCGTTGCGGCAACCGTGACGACAACCGCATCCTGGTGACCATGGCGGCGAGGGAGTAGGCAAACGGCTCGGCGACAGGGCAAGGCTTGCGTCGGTCGCTCTATCGGCTACCTCGTCGGTGTGACCGGGGGCCGGCGCACCGAGGCCGGCAGGTCGATCAGCCAGCCATTCGAATCGGCCAGCCATTCGAATCAGGGAGTGAGCACCATGACGCTGCGCGTCGCGATCGGCGGCTTCGGCGCCATCGGCCGGGAAGTGGCCGAGGCGCTCGACCAGGGTATCCCCGGCCTCGAGCTTGCTGCCGTCAGTGCCCGGGATCAGGAAAAGGCGAAGCGCAACCTCGCTGCGCTGCGAGCCGAGGTCGCCCTCGTGCCGCTCGCCGAGCTCGCAGCCCGTGCCGACATCGTCATCGAATGCGCGCCGGCCGCCGTGTTTCGCGAGCTGGCCCTGCCCGCCGTCGAGCAGGGCCGTATCCTCGTCCCGCTGTCCGTCGGCCAGCTGCTCGTCCACACCGACCTCGAGCAAAGGGCAGCCGCAACCGGTGCGCGCATCCTCGTGCCCACCGGTGCCCTCCTCGGCCTCGACGCCGTTCGTGCCGCTGCCGAGGGCACGATCGAACGGGTGACCATGGTGACGCGAAAGCCGCCCGAGGGCCTCGCCGGTGCCCCCTACCTCGCCCTGCACGGCATCGACCTCGACGAGATCACCGAGCCGCGCCGCATCTTCGAAGGCACGGCGAGGGAAGGGGCCAAGGGCTTTCCCGCCAACGTCAATGTCGCCGCCGCCCTCAGCCTCGCCGGCATCGGCCCCGACCGCACCATGCTGGAGATCTGGGCCGACCCCACGGTCGACCGCAACACCCACACGATCGAGGTGGAAGCGGACAGCGCCCGCTTCACGCTGAAGATCGAGAACGTCCCGTCCGAGGCCAACCCCCGCACCGGCAAAATCACCGCACTCAGCACCATCGCCCTCCTGCGCGGTCTCACCGCGACACTCCGCGTCGGTTCATGAGGCCCGATTGACGTGACCCCGACCCGAGGCCGATACTGAGCGTACCGCCGCAAGGGAGCCGCAGCATGCTGACCCAGGAGCTCGCCACCAACGTCGCCGTCCCGAACGATCTCGAAGCGTTCTGGATGCCGTTCACCTCGAACAAGCATTTCAAGCAGGAACCGCGGCTGATCGCGCGCGCCAAGGACATGCACTTTACGTCCGTCGACGGCCGGCAGATCCTGGACTCCACGGCCGGGCTCTGGTGCTGCAATGCCGGCCACGGGCGCCCCCGGATCGTCGAGGCCATCCAGCGCCAGGTCGCCGATCTCGACTTCGCCCCGTCCTTCCAGTTCGCCCACCCCAAGGCGTTCGAACTCGCCTCGCGCTTGGCCCAGCTCTTCCCGGGCGACCTCGACCACGCCTTCTTCACCAATTCCGGTTCCGAATCGGTCGACACGGCACTGAAGATCGCGCTGGCCTACCACCGCGCCCGAGGCGAGGGCACGCGGACCCGCCTGATCGGCCGCGAGCGCGGCTATCACGGCGTCGGCTTCGGCGGCATCTCGGTGGGCGGCATGGTCAAGAACCGCATGTGGTTCGGCTCGCTGCTCGCCGGCGTCGACCACCTGCCGCACACCCTCGACATCCAGAAAAACGCCTTCTCGAAGGGCCTGCCGGAGCACGGTGCCGAGCTCGCCGACGAGCTCGAGCGGCTGGTCGCCCTGCACGACGCCTCCAACATCGCCGCCGTCATCGTCGAGCCGGTGGCCGGCTCGATCGGTGTCTACCCGCCGCCCAGAGGCTACCTCGAGCGGCTCCGGGCGATCACCGAAAAGCACGGCATCCTGCTGATCTTCGACGAGGTGATCACGGCTTATGGCCGCCTCGGCAAGGGCTCGGCGGCCGAATATTTCGGCGTCCAGCCGGACCTCGTCACCACCGCCAAGGGCCTGACCTCGGGCGTGGTGCCGATGGGGGCGGTGATGGCCAGAAAGCCCATCCACGACACGATCGTGGGCGCCCAGGCCGACCCCAAGGTGATCGAGCTCTTCCACGGCTACACCTACTCGGCCCACCCGCTCGCCTGTGCCGCCGCCCTCGCGACGCTCGAAACCTACGCGGAAGAAAGCCTGTTCGAGCGCGCCGCCGAGCTCGCGCCCTACTGGGAGGAAGCTCTCCACTCCCTGCGCGACGCCCCCAACGTCATCGACATCCGCAATATCGGCCTGATGGGTGCGGTCGAGCTCAGCCCCTACCCGGGCAAGCCCGGCCACCGCGCCTACGACGCGATGTGCAAGGCCTTCCACGACTTCGACATCATGATCCGCATCACCGGCGACACCATCGCCATGTCCCCGCCACTGATCGTGACGAGAGAGCAGATCGACGAGATGGTCGAGAAGGTAAGAGGCGTAATCGAGGCGGTGGCTTGACCCGGAAGTAAAAGCAATGCGGGGAGGATGATCCTCCCCGCGCCCCTCCGTTACTTTGCGCCGTTATCCGGGACAGCCGCCGGCGCGAAATGATGTTGGGGTGTGGGGAAGATCATCTTCCCCACATTGCGCCGTCTCCAGGGGCCCTCGGCCGGTCCACAGGGCCTGCGCTCGCCGGGCGTGGCGTTGCGTCGTTCGCCGACGGGGCCGACGCGCACTGATTGACGCTCGTCCGCTTCCTCATTAGATACGGCGTCTGTGGAGACGTGGCCGAGTGGCTGAAGGCGGCGGTTTGCTAAACCGTTATGCAGGGTGAACCTGCATCGGGGGTTCGAATCCCCCCGTCTCCGCCAACCGATCTCTGTAGATGGGCGGTCCACCGGGGCTATCGCCCGCCAAGTGGTCCTGAAAGAGCCAGAGGCCGGCGGATTGCTGTGTCACCGGCCTCCGGCCTTGTTCACGCGGAACTCTTCGGCGTATCCTCGGGCCCGCCAGCCGGCTCGGTCGTCCGGCTGGTCGGGACTGCAACGCCGTCGGCGGCGGTTCAGTTCACCGTCGCGGACGGTCGGTCGGTCTCCATTTCGCTGTCGTCCTGCAGTCGTTCGATGGCTTCCTTCAGCCGCAGCTTCTCGCGCTTGAGCTTGACCAGGATCGTATTGTCCGGAAGTGGCCGGTGCTGCTCCTCGTCGATCTGCTCCTCCAGACGTGCGTGCTTGGCGCGCAGGCTGTCGACATGCTCATGCAGTGACATGGTCCGGAAACCCTCCCTCTGATAGCCTATGGGGACACGCAGTGTAGGGAGGGGGCAGGTCGCTTTTCAAGGCAAAACTGTTGCATCGTCCGCCGAGACGTGTATTTTGCGCGGTTTGTCGCACGCCCCGATCTTTCTCAACCTTTAATTTTTCTCCCAAGCTATTGTAAATTAAGGAGAAGGCTTATCGGGAGAAACCGGCGGCGCCGCATCGGCCAACTGCGCGGCGAGGACCGCGAGATGGTCGGACGGGAACGCGCCATCGGGGTCGAGGGCGGGGTAGAGGGCGGCGAGGTTGGCCGACAAGAGGAGCCTGGGCGCGGATGCTGGATCGTGCTCGGCACCTTCGGCCAGAATCTCCAGCTGTACCTGTTCGAAGCGTTCGAGATCGAGCTCGGCGCGCAACAGCGATTGCCGGCAAGCGGCGCGCAAGCGGTCGAGATCGGTGTCCACAGCCGAGACCCGAAGCGCTCGTCGAGCCTCGCGCAGCGGTTGCATGATGCGCGCCTGATAGTCTTCCCCCAGCCGTCGCAAGCGAGCCGCGAGGGACGGTGGCAAGCGCCGGCCGCTCGCCGCCAGCCAGGCCGCCAGCAATACGAGATTGACGTCCAGGTGATGCTCGTCCTGCAGGGCGAGGCATGCCGCTTCGACCCCGGGGCGGCCGTAGATCTCCAGCGAGAAGTCCCAGAACGGCGAGACCGGCCAAGCGGCGCTCATGCCCGCAGGCGATAGGCGGCGGCACCGATCAGCCCGGTCTCGGGGGTGGTGACCAGCCGACAGGGAATGCTCGCGAGAAACCCGCCGAGCCGCCCCTTGGCCTCGAACCGGGCACGAAACGCCACGGGATCGAAGAACCGACCGAGACCGGCGCAGAGACCGCCACAGATATAGACCCCGCCCTTCGCACCGAAGGCCAGCGCCAGATCGCCCGCCGCCCCGCCCAACAGGCCGCTGAACACGCCGAGCGCCTCGATCGCCAGCTCGGACGTACCTTCTTCGGCGGCCCGGCTGATGTCCTCCGGCGTCTCGCCGCTGAACGGGCGGCCGGTGATCTCGGCCATCGTCCGGGTCAGCGTGACGAGCCCGGGGCCCGAGATCAGCCGCTCGTTCGAGACATGCGCGAAGCGGGTGAGGAGCCGGTGCAGGATCTCGATCTCGAGCGCGTCGTGCGGGGCAAAGGAGACGTGCCCGGCCTCGCTCGCCACCACGATCCAGCCGTCCGGCCCGGGCACCAGCCCGGCCGCCCCCAGCCCGGTGCCGGGGCCGATCACCGCGATCGGCCAGCCGGAGAGCGCCTCGCCGGCGCCGAGAGCGAGACTGTCGTCGCTGCCGAGACAAGGGATCGCCGCGGCTTGTGCCGCGAAGTCGTTGATCACCGCCAACCGCTCGACCCCGAGTGCCGCCTGCAACTCGGGCCGGGTGAAGTGCCAGGGGCTGTTGGTGAAGCGGATGACCTCGGCATCGACCGGGGTGGCGACGGCGATCACCGCTTCGTCGAGCGTGGGCGGTCCGCCCGGATGACCCGCCAGGTAGGCGGCGGCCGCCTCGGCGAGACCCGGGTAGTCCCTGACCCGCAACGATCGGGAATGCGCCAACAGGCCCGCCGTACCCGTCCCCTCGGCCGCCGCCGCCGGACCGGCGGTCACCGCGAAGCGGGCATTGGTGCCACCGATATCGGCAACCAGTCTGCGCATCGAGGTCCTCCCTGCTGCCGAAGGTGCCCGCGTCAGGGGCCGAACGTCAAGCGCCCGACAATCGCATCCGGCGCAATCGAGCGGCTGCACCGTGCCGACGAATATGGTAAGAGACCGCAACACCGGCGGGCCCGCAAACCGAAACGAAGTGCCCGCCGCCTTGCTTCGGATCGAGCTCGAGCATGAAGAACCGCGGCGAAAACCTCGAAATCGATACGCAGCTCGCGAGCCTGCGGGCCGCGCATCGGGCACTCGACTGCCGGATCGAGCAGTTGCGCGCCGAGGGCTTTCTCGACCAGGTGGCGCTGCAGCGCCTCAAGCGGCAAAAGCTCATCTTGAAGGACCGCATCACCCAGCTCGAGCACGACCGGCTGCCGGATATCATCGCCTGACCGCCGCCCGAGAGCCGCGCAGCCTCGCCCTGTCACGCAAGTGCCGCAAACGCCGTGCATCGATCGCCGTGCAAACCCGGCAGGCTGAACGCCGCCCGAAGGAGGAAAGTGCCATGACGAAAGCCGACGTCTCGCCATCGCCCGTCGACCAGGGGCCGCGCCTTCCCCGCCGCCGGCTGTTGCAGGTCGCCGGGGCCAGCATGCTGGTCGCAGGATCCGGCCGCTTCAGCATGACCTCGGCCCGGGCCAGCGACGGCTTCCGCCTGCACATCCTCCACATCAACGACCTGCACAGCCGGATCGAGCAGATCAGTCGCTTCGATTCGACCTGCTCCGCCGAAGACGCCGCCGAAGGCAACTGCTTCGGCGGCTACGCCAGGCTGGCGACCAAGATCCGCGACCGCCGCGCCGAACTCGAGGCCGCGGGCACACCCGTCCTCACCCTCGACGCCGGCGACCAGTTCCAGGGCAGCCTCTACTACACGACCTACAAGGGCCAGGCCGAGGTCCAGTTCATGAACGCCATCGGCTTCGACGCCATGGCGCTCGGCAATCACGAGTTCGACGACGGCCCGGACGTCCTCGCCGACTTCATCGAACAGGCCGAGTTCCCGGTGATCTCCGGCAATACCCGCGTCGCTGCCGGGCAACGCCTCGCCGGTGTGCTGCAGGAGCACGTCGTCCTCGATGCCGGCGGCGAGCGCATCGGCATCCTCTCGGTCCTCACCCCCGACACCGCGATCATCTCCTCCCCCGGCCCCGATGTCGGCTTCGACGACGAGATCACCTATCTCGAAGAAGCGGTGGCCCGGCTGAAGGCCGACGGCGTCGACAAGATCCTGCTGCTCAGCCATGTCGGCTTCGGCCGCGATCAGGAGATCGCCGAAGCCGTCGACGGGATCTCCGCCATCATCGGCGGCCACAGCCACACCCTCTTCTCCAATACCGAACCCGACACCCCGGCCTACGCCACCCTGGTCGAGAGCCCGTCCGGGCGTGCAGTGCCGATCGTCCAGGCTTATGCCTATTCCAAGTATCTGGGCGACCTCGAGCTCGAATTCGGCGACGACGGGGCGGTGGTCGCCGCCACCGGCGATACCATCCTGCTCGATGCCTCGATTCCGCTCGCCGCCGACATCGAGGAACGGATCGCCAGCCTCGCCGAGCCCATCGAGCGGATGAAGGCCGCCCCCGTGGCCGAACTCGCCGCCTCGATCGACGGCAGCCGCGAAAGCTGCCGGTCGATGGAATGCGAGATGGGCAACACCGTCACCGACGCCATGCTCGCCCGCGTCGCCGAGCAAGGGGCGACCATCGCGATCACCAATGGCGGCGGACTGCGCGCCTCGCTCGGGGCGGGCACCGTCAGCATGGGCGACGTGCTCACCGTGCTGCCCTTCCAGAACACGCTGGCCACCCTCGAGCTCACCGGCGCCGAGATCACCGCCGCCCTCGAGCACGGCGTGAACGCCATCGAGGAGGGTGCGGGCCGCTTCCCGCAGGTCGCCGGCCTGCGCTTTCGGCTCGACCCCACGGTGGACCCCGACAGCGGCCGCGTCTCCGCCGTCGAGGTGAGGAGTGGTGACGGCTGGGCCCCGATCGACCCCGACGCCACCTACACCATCGTCACCAACAACTTCATGGCCAAGGGCGGCGACGGCTACGCCGTCTTCCGCGACCAGGGGCGCAAAGCCTACGTGTCGGCGATCGGCCTCGAAGAAGCCCTCGCCGAATACCTCGCGAACAACGAACCCTACGCGCCACAAATCGAGGGCCGGATCATCCAGTAGCGGCGGTGGAAGCCAAATAATGCGGGGAGGCAACGCCTCCCCGCGCCCCTCCATTTTTTTGGCGCTGCGAGCGGCCGCAAGCGATGCGAGGCCAATCCGCCCCATGCGGCAACCCGTGAGATGAGGATCGTCATGCCGATCGTCGCCGGCACCACCATCTTCGCCTACCGCGTCTTCAGCGGCAAAGCCACGAACCTGAGCTACGACTGACGACGACAACAAGGGGCAAGAAAAGGATTCGGGGGAACTGAGTTCCCCCGCGCCCCCTTCCGTCTTTTGGGGTTGGGAGCTTTTGACGTCGGCCAGCGCAAGGTTAGGATGCCAGCGAAGCCATGGAGGGCTCCGATGACAAACCACCTTGCCGCCCGAGCCACCTCGGACCCGAAGATCATTGTGGGCAAGCCCGTGAGCAGGGCAACGCGCGTCCCCGTCCAGCTCATCTTCTGCCGCCTGGCCGACCACTCTCGCCTGAACATCGACGACATCCGCGCGGGAAACTCGGAGTGAGGGTTGATGATGGACCTGTGCCTGTAGGCCCTCGGCGTGCGTTTAGGATAGGCGAGGATGGCTAAGGTTGGCCGTGTCCCCCTATTCTTAAAAAGCAGTGCTCCGCGCTGATCTGCCACTCTGATTTCTGGTCTGTTTAGGCCTGTGTCAGATTTATCGGAGAAGCGATAGCGTGCAGAGAGGCGGAAAAGCAAGGATGGTTAATATCAAGCACTCTGAAATGCGGCTGATTGACGAGATTTTCGGCATGCATGGCGGCTATGTACTCAATTTCTCCAACCGCACCTTTGCCGAGTTCTTCGAGGATGAGTTTGGTATCAACATATACGATGGCAAGTACGAAACGCGCGGTACCTCCAAAGCCAACCGTCTGCGCTCGTTGATCGAGCAGGAGGATGGCTGGCTGGTCGCCAAGGTGCTGCGCCAACTCTCGACATATTGCGACAATCTTCGAACCGAAGGCACGGCCATAACGAGACAAGAGATCAACGATCGGGAGCGGCTGCTTGAGTTGATCGGGAGGATTGAGGCCGGCACAACGCCGCCGGTGCTCACCGCCCTCTCCGGCGCGGCGGGCATGCTGGATCTCGATACCGTCTCGCTGGACCTGAAGCGGGCGCTTGAAAGCGCCCACACTGATCCCGAGGACGCCGTCACCGCCGCCTGCTCGACGGCGGAGAGCGTCTGCCGGTCGATCCTGGTCGAGCTGGGCGAGCCGCTGCCGGCGAAGAAGGATATCAAGGGCCTCTTCAACGCGGTGAAGAAACCGCTGGGCCTCTCGCCGGATCGGCCGGACATTGATCCGGTGATTGCCGATGATGTGAGGACAGTACTCAGCGGGTTGGCGACCGTTGCGCAAGGCATCGGCGCGCTGCGCACCCACGGCGGCGATGCGCATGGCCGCGAGCGTGGCTATGCCCGGATTGATCAGCGGATTGCCAATCTCGCCATCCATTCCGCAAGCACGCTGGCACTATTCCTGATCGAAACTTGGCAGCGGAAGTTCCCACGTCGGGAACTGCCCCGACACGGAAACGATGAGACCGCAAGGCTTAAAGACACGGCGCGTCCCGCAGCGCCTTAGTCCGGCACTCGCAATTGTCGTTGCCCAGTGTGCACGCGACGCCTTGGCCTTCGCGCAGCGACGCTTCAGGAGATGAAACTTGATCTGCCCGGGCAGCGATTCGCACGCAAAGCGACGGCTGTCGCCCACCAAGTCCTCGATCGCCTCGGCTAGTACTTCAGATCGAGCGGTCCGTTCCAGCGGCGCGCACGCATCTCCAGCAGCTCACCCATCGGGCGGTCCGACGAAATCGTCCGCGCAAAGCTCCTTCGCCCTCATACCCCCAACCGCAAAGTCCCGAGGGGGCGCGGGGGAAATCATTTCCCCCGCAATTCTTCCTTCTCCTTCAGCCCGCCCGCTTGCCTAGACCTCCGGCACCAGCTCCTGGGTGAACAGCGTCTCGCCCTCGAGGTCCTTGAGCTGGACGGTCATCACCTCGTTCTCGGGCTCGATATCGACCTGGCCGAAGAACTGGAGGCCGGCGGAGGGTGGCAGGTTGACCTGGCCTTCCTCGGGTGCCTTCACGAAGACCGCCTCGGGCCCGAAGGTATTGTCGAGCTGGTTCGGGCCGAAGCTGCCGGCGTGCAAGGGGCCGGAGACGAACTCCCAGAAGGGGGCGAAGGCCTGGTACTGGGCGTTCTCGGGCCGGTAGTGGTGCGCGGCGGTGTAGTGCACGTCGGCGGTCAGCCAGACGACGTTCTTGATCCCCTCGTCGCGGATGAAGGTGAGGAGCTCGGCGATCTCGAGCTCGCGGCCGGCGGCCGGGCCGTCGCGCAGGGCAATGGCCTCGGCACCCTTCTGCTCCTGCCACTGGTCGTAGACGATGAGCCCGATCGGCATGTCCGATGCGATCACCTTCCAGGTCGCATCGGACTCGCGAAGCGCCCGCTTGAGCCAGGCCATCTGCGTGGCACCCAGGACGCGGAACTCGGGGCTGAGCGTGGTCGGCTGCTCGTCGGAGTTGGGGCCGCGATAGGAGCGCAGATCGATGCGGAAGACCTCGAGCGAGGGGCCATAGGGAAAGCTGCTGTAGAGCCGGTCACGCTCGAGCGGATGCCGCCGGGTCGGCATGTAGTCGTGAAAGGCGCGCATCGCGCGCGCCGCCATCACCGCCACCGAGCCCTCCTGGTAGCGCTCGTCCTGGTCCATGCGCATCTCCCAGAACCAGTTGTTGGTGACCTCGTGGTCGTCCCACTGGGCGAGCATCGGCACCTCGGCATTGAACCGCCGCAGGTTGTCGTCCATCAGATTGTAGGCGTAATTGGCGCGGAACTCGCCCAGCGTCTCGGCGACCTTGGTCTTCTCCTCGATGACCACGTTCTTCCAGACGCCGCCGTCCGGCGTCTCCTTTTCGGCCTCGAGCGGGTTGTCGGCGTAGATCGTATCGCCCGAGTGGATGAAGAAATCGGGCTCGGCCAAGCGCATCGTCTCGTAGATCCGCATGCCGCCGAACTCGGGATTGATGCCCCAGCCTTGCCCCGCCGTATCGCCCGACCAGACGAAGCGCACATGCCGCTTCTCGGCCGGCGGCGTCCGAAAGCTGCCGGTCACCGGCTCGCTCAGGGTCGTGAGATCGCCGAGATCGAGAAACCGCACCTCGTAGGTGATCCGCTGATCGGCCGGCAGGCCCATCAGATCGAGCTTGCCGGTGAAGTCGGTATCCTCGAGCGCGTGCACCGGCCGGACCTCCCGAGCCGCGCTCAAATCCTCCGTGGTCGACCAGCGCACCAGCATCCGCCCCGGCCGGTCGGCCTTGGCCCAGAGCATCGCCCGGCCGGGCAGGACGTCGCCCACCTGCACGCCATAGGGTACGCCGATCCGCTGCCCTTCGCGGACGATCGAGGCCTGCGCGAAACCGGTGCGCGGCAGCAGTGCTGCCGTGCCCAGGCCGCCGGCGACCAGGGCACTTCGCTGCAGGAGTCGGCGACGGCTGGTGACGAGACCGGAACGAGGGCGAGACACGATCATCGAGTTTCCTCCCGGAGTGGCATGCGAATTACTCCAATTCCAATAATCGCCACCCGTGAAATCTCGACCACAAGTTTGCGACAGCCGGATGCCATCGCGGCACGGGATCCGACCCGTCGCCCCTGCTCGATCAAGAGATCGGGAAGGCACGGCCTTGCCGCGCCCAGCCGCTACTCGGCGGCGGTGACCTCGCGGGTGAGGCCCGTGATTACTCGAGGTTGGTGTGGTTCGCCCGCATCGCCTCGGGGGTCACGCCCATAATGTCGCGCAAATGGAGGATCAGCATCTCGAAGAAGAGGAACTGCGCCGCCTCGAAGAGCGAGCCCATGGGCAACACCGACGTCGCACCGCCCTGGTCGTTCGCCATCGTCTGGGCCTCGAGGTGGACGACGTGATCGGCAACGGCAGGGGCGGCCCCACCGGGCTCGGCGGTGACACACATCGTCGACGCTCCGGCCCCCTTCGCGACCCCGATCAACGCCATGACGGTCGAGAACTGCCCGGGACCTGCACTGACGATCAAGAGATCACCCTCGCCCACGGGCGGCGTGGTCATGTCACCCACCACGTGCGCATCGAGCCCGAGATGAAAGAGCCGCATCGCCAGGGAGCGCATCATCAGCCCCTCGCGGCCGACGCCGTAGAGCACGATCCGCCGCGCCTCGCGGATCGGCCCGGCCATCACCTCCACCTGGCGGGGCAGGGCCTTCTGCAGCACCTCGCCCACCTCGGCCAGCGCCTGCGCAGCGGTTTCGTCGAGGGTCATGCCGAGGCCTCCGGAGAATGGCTCGCCACGAGACGAGGCCCGACGGCGGCGAGCGCCGCCTCGAAAAGTCCGGTCTCGTGGAGAAAATCGAAGATCGTGTAGCGCCGGCGGATGAAGGCGGCGGCCCGCATCGTATCGGTGAGCTGATCCAGGGTAATGCCGATCTCCGCGGCATAGGCGGGGGCGCCGGCCTGGTGCAGCATCGCCACCATCGCGTCTCGCCGCACGAGATGGCTCCGCAGGCGGTCGCGCGTCGCAGCCCAGCCGTCGACGATCCGCCCGAGCCGCTCCGCCTGGACCGCAGGGCCTACATGCTTCGCTCGAAGCTCACAGCAGGCCCGCTCGGCGATCCGCGGGTCGGCGATCGTGCGGGCGAGGACCGCCTCCCGTGCGGCGAGGTCCGGGGCGTTGCCGACGATGGCTGCGACGTCGAGCGCGGTCGGATCCTGCTCCAGCAGCCAATCGAAAAGGGCGAGCGTCGCGACCGCCCCGACCGCCACCGCAGCGCCATGCGCCACCTTGCGGCCGAGGTGGCTGTGCCCCGCCATCTCCCAGAGATGGGCGATCTGGTGATCCGCGCCCGAGGCCGGCCGCGACGTGCCGTGCGCTTCCATGGCGAACCCGACGGCCGTGAGGCCGATGAAGAGCCGGGCGATCGCCTCGCGCTCGCCTCTGGCGATGCCCTCCGGGCGGTCGAGCCAGCCCCCGAGATGGTCCTGCACGAGGTGCCAGGCCGCAGCGTCGATCGGCTCGGCGCCGACCAGATCGGCGAGGATCCAGTCGCCGCCCGCCGGCACCTTGCCCGCGAGATCGGCGTAGCCCCAGCCGTTCATCTCGGCCGGAGCGGCTGCGATCACATCGAGATCGGCGACCATGGCAACCGGGGCCCGGGTCGGGATCGTCACCTTGAACCCGCCCTGTGCCAGCGGCGCACCGGCACTCGTGTAGCCGTCCATCGACGCCGCCGTGGCGACGGCGAGGTAGCGCCGGTCGGTCGCAAAGGCGGCGAACTTGACGAGGTCGTTGATCACGCCGGAGCCGACCGCGACCGGCAAGAGACCGGCGTCGGCCGCGAGGGCCGCCCGAAACGGCTCGGCCTCCTCGACCGACGCCACCGGCAGCGGATCGATCGGCTTGACCAGCGTCGCGACCTGAAAGCCCGCCTCGCCCAGCGCCGCCACGGCCGGCTCGCCCGCCGCCCCGAACCCGGCCTCGTCGGCCATCACCAAAGCCCGCGGCAGGCTCGCCACTCGCCGCGCGACCACCCCCACCCGAGCAACGACGCCGGGGCCGATCAGCACCTCCTCGACCGCTGCGGAGCGCGCGACGCAGGGCTCGATCAGGGTCCGGAGCTGCGCCGTCCAGTCGGCCACGTGTCGCGATCCTCAGCCCGTGCCGGCGAGCGTCGTACCGTCCGCGCCGAACTGGTGCACGCGGTTCGCCGGCAGCGTCAGGTGCAGCCGATCGCCCGGCGCGTAGTGATCCTCGCCGTCGGTCTTGACCACCATGTCGAGGCCGGTCTCGGTGCGGGTGTAGAGGAAGGCTTCGCCGCCGAGCTGCTCCTTGACCCGGATGGTCGCCGCGATGCCGTCCTCGCCGATCCGGATGTGCTCCGGGCGAATCCCGATCCGCCGTGCGCCGGGCCGCAGCTCGATGGCCCGCCCGAGGTCGCTCTCGATATCGACGATGTTCATGGCCGGCGAGCCGATGAAGCCGGCGACGAACTCGGTGGCGGGCCGGTGATAGAGGTCCATGGGTGCCCCCACCTGCTCGACCCGGCCGCGGTTGAGGACCACGATCTGGTCGGCCATCGTCATCGCCTCGACCTGATCGTGGGTGACGTAGATCATCGTGGCATTCAGCTCTTTGTGCAGGGCTTCGAGCTCGATCCGCATCTGCACGCGCAGCTTGGCGTCGAGGTTCGACAACGGCTCGTCGAAGAGGAAGACCTCGGGATTCTTGACGATCGAGCGGCCGATGGCGACCCGCTGGCGCTGCCCCCCGGAGAGCTGGGCGGGCTTGCGCTCGAGCAGCTCGCTCAATTGCAGGATACGCGCCGCCTCGGCGATCCGCCGCTCGCGCTCGGCGGGCGGCGTGCCGTTCACCTTCATGCCGAATTCCATGTTGGCGCGAACGGTCATGTGCGGATAGAGCGCGTAGGACTGAAAGACCATCGAGACACCGCGATCCGACGGCTCGAGCGCGGTCACGTCGCGCTCCGCGATCATGATCGTACCGCTGTCGATCGACTCGAGCCCGGCGATGGCACGCAACAGCGTGGACTTGCCGCAGCCGGAGGGGCCGACGAACACCACGAAGGACCCGTCCGCCACCTCGAGCGAGACGTCCGCGAGGGCCTCCACCGAGTCGTAGCGCTTGTTGACGTTCGACAGTTCGACGGTCGCCACGACCCTGATCCTCCGCGGCGCTCACGACCCTGAAACACCCCGGCGCAGAGGGCTCCGAGTGGGGTCGCGTCGCCGTCGACAACCGGCTTGTGTTTACATCTGTATGGTCGTAGCAACAAAAAAAATCAACACGGCTCGCCGGGAGGACGACGATGAAGCTGCGACGACTGCTGACGACCACGGCCCTGGCCTCGGGCCTCGCCCTGGGCAGCGTGACCGCGGCACAGGCCTGGAGCCTGGAGGAGGCCGCGGAACCCTATGCGGGCACCACGGTGGACGTGGTCTTCCTGCTCCGCCCGGGCTACGAGGCGATCGAGGCCATGCTTCCCGAATTCGAGGAAGCGACCGGGATCGAGGTCAACATCATCAAGCATCCCTACGAGAATGCGCTCGGCGAGCAGGTGCGCGACTTCGTGGCTCAGGGCGACCTCGACATTGCGCTCATCGATCTCGTCTGGATCGGCAACTTCGCCGAAAACGGCTGGATCGTCCCGGTCGAGGAGATCGAGGCCGATTATCCCGAGATCATCGATCCCGATCTCGACATGGACGACTTCTTCCCGCTGGTGCTCGATGCTTTCGGCGCCTGGGACGGGGTGGTCTATGGTCTGCCTTTCGACAACTATTCGGGCCTCTTGTTCTACAACAGCTGCATGCTGGAGGAAGCCGGTTTCGACGGCCCGCCGGAGACCTGGCAGGAGCTGAAGGACACCTACGGCCCGGCCCTGACCAAGGACGGTCAGTACGCCTTTGCACTCCAGTCGAAGCGCAACGAGACCCAGTCCGCCGACAGCTTCGCGCGTGTGATCTGGCCGTTCGGTGGCTCGTTCCTCGACGAGGAGTTCCGCTCGAACCTGCTGTCCGAGGGAAGCCAGGCCGGCCTCCAGTTCCGCCAGGAGCTGATGGAGTACATGCCGGACGGCATCGTCGCCTACGATCACGCCGAGACGGTGAACGCCTTCGCCCAGGGCGACGTCGCCATGATCACCGAGTGGTCGGCCTTCTATTCGACGGTCGTCTCGCCGGAGACCTCGCAGGTGGCGGATTGCGTCGAGATCGCCCCCGAGCCGATGGGCCCGGCCGGCCGCAAGCCGGCGCTCGGCGGGTTCTCGCTCGCGGTGGCGAGCCAGGCCGACGACGACGAGAAGGCCGCAGCCTGGCTGTTCATCCAGTGGGCGACCGCCAAGGCCAACGCGCTGGAATATCTCGAGCGCGGCGGCGTGCCCGCCCGCCAGTCGGTCTACGAGGACCCCGCACTCGCCGAGACCTACAAGTTCATCCCGGCACTGGTCGAAAGCTGGCAGGAAGGCGTGCCCGAGTTCCGCCCGCGCTTCGCCGAATGGCCGGCGATCACCGAGATCGTCCAGGAATGGGGCACCAAGATGATGCTCGGCGAGGTGTCGACCGAGGAAGGTGCGCAGGAGATCGGCACCCGCATGGAGGCCGTCCTGGAAGACGCCGGCTACTACTCCGGCGACAAGCCGCTCGTGCAGTAGCCTCGGTCCGTAGAGGTCGGCCCCCTGCAACCACCCCCGCGGCCCGAACCGCGGGGGCGGCCAGCGGGCCGGTCTCTGAAAGGATGACCCGATGCGCGGCAAGGTCCAAGGGCGCACCATCTTCGCCTTCATCGGCCCCGCCGTCATCGCCCTGGCGATGGTCGGGATCGCACCACTCCTCTTCGCCGGCTGGACGAGCCTGCATTTCTACAATCTCACCAAGCTCGCGCGGGTCGAGTTCATCGGCCTCGAGAACTTCCGGACGGTCCTGACCGACGACGTGTTCTGGCAGGCGATGGGCCGCACCTTCCTCCTGCTCGGCACCGCCCTGCCGCTGCAGATCGCCCTCGGCCTCGGCATCGCGCTGGTCCTGCACCGCCCGGGCCTGACCCTCCTGAAGACGCTGACCCGGCTCAGCCTGGTCCTGCCCATGGCCACCACCTACGCGGTCGTCGGCCTTCTGGGCCAGGTCATGTTCAATCAGAAGTTCGGCGTCGTGAACCAGCTCCTCGGGGGGGCGGATATCAACTGGATCGGCGATCCGACCAACGCCTTCTTGATGATCATCTTTTGGGATGTCTGGCAGTGGACCCCGTTCGTCGCGCTCGTGCTCCTGGCTGGCCTCACCATGGTCCCGGGTGAGATCGAGGAGGCCGCGCGGCTCGAGACCAAGAGCTGGTGGACCATCCTGCGCTTCGTCCAGCTGCCGTTTCTGATCCCCGGTCTCGTCGCCGTCCTGATCCTGCGCACCGCCGACACGCTCAAGCTCTTCGACATGGTCTTCACGCTGACCCGCGGCGGCCCCGGCTCGTCGACCGAGTTCATCTCGCTGATGATCCAGCGCGTGGGATTCCGTGCCTTCGATCAGGGGCTCGCCTCGGCCCAGGCGATCATCCTCTTGCTCATCACGATCATCCTGGCGCAGATCTATATCCGCGTCTTCTACAAGGAGGTCTGAGCATGGCCGTGACGACCTCCGCTGCCGCGCCGAAGCGTGTCGCCGTCGCAACCGCGGCCCCCAAGACGAGCGCCGCGACCCGCTCGCTCGTCTGGCAGGCACTCCTGCTCTTCGCCATCATGCTGGTCTGCGTCTTTCCGTTCTACTGGATGGTCACGACCTCCCTGAAGACGCAGATCGTGGCCCTCGAGGCCCCGCCCGTCTGGCTCTTCGAGCCGACCCTCGACAACTACCGCGAGGCCCTCTTCGAGGACGGTGTGCTGGGCACACTGATCAACTCGCTGATCATCGCCCTCTGCACCACGGGCCTGGCCCTCGCCCTCGGCATCCCCGCCGCCTTCGCGCTTGCCCGCTTCGAGTTCCGCGGCAAGAAGGACCTCTGGTTCTGGTTCATCACCAACCGCATGGTCTCGCCGATCGTCCTCGCCTTGCCCTTCTTCCTCATCGCCCGCAACCTCGGGCTGCTCGACAAGCACATCACGCTGATCCTGATCTACCTCACCTTCAACCTGCCGATCGTGATCTGGATCGTCACCGACCAGTTCCGCGGCATTCCTTATGATCTCGACGAAGCCGCCCGGCTCGAAGGGGCGTCCCAGTTCACCATCATGACCCGGATCTGCCTGCCGCTCGCCATGCCCGGCGTCGCGGTCTCCGCGATCTTCGCCTTCATCTTCTCCTGGAACGAGCTGATGTTCGGCCTCATCCTCACCCGCAGCGAGGCCAAGACCGCACCGGCCATGGCCGTCTCCTTCATGGAGGGCTACAACCTGCCCTACGGCAAGATCATGGCGACCTCGACGCTGATCGTGATCCCGGTCCTGATCTTCGCCCTTCTGGCCTCCAAGCAGCTGGTGCGCGGCCTGACCATGGGGGCCGTGAAGTAGCCCTCCCGGGACAAAACCGTTGAGCGTCTTCGCCGGCATCGACCTCGGCACCTCGGGCATCAAGATCGCGCTCGTCGACGAGGCCGGAAGCTGCCTCGCCTCGGCCGCTCGGCCTTCCCCGGTGGACACGCCGCATCCCGGCTGGAGCCAGCAGGACCCGGAAGAGTGGTGGAGGCTCACCGCCGAGATCTTCGTCGAGCTGGCAGCCACCCAACGCCAGCTCATGGCCCGGCTTCAGGCGATCTCGCTCTCCGGCCACATGCTCGGCCAGGTGCTGATCGACGCAGACGACCGCCCGACCACCCCCTGCATCCTCTGGAACGACCAGCGCGCCATCGCCGAATGCACGGAGCTCCTCACCCGTGTCCCCGATATCGGCCGGCGCACCAACGGCCAGCCCGACCCGGGCTTGACCGCGCCCAAGCTCCTCTGGCTCGCCGAGCACGACCCGGCCGCCCTCGAGCGCGCCACCCTGCTGCTCCTGCCCAAGGACTTCGTCCGGCTGAAGCTCACCGGCGAACGTGCGAGCGAGGTGACCGATGCCGCCGGCACCATGCTGCTCGACTGCGCCACCGCCAGCTGGGACGACGAGCTGATCGCCGCTGCCGGCTGGGACCGCAGCCGCCTGCCGCACCTCCTCCAGTCCTGCGACCCGGCAGGCCAACTCCGCCCCGACCTCTGCCGCCGCTGGTCCTGCCCGCCGACCGTCATCGTCGCTGCCGGCAGCGGCGACAACTACGCCGGTGCCATCGGCGTCGGAGCATCCCTGCCGGGCCGTGCGGCGCTGAGCATCGGCACCTCCGGCGTGCTGAGTGCCGTCGACAGCACCTTCCACCCGGCCCCGCAATACGCGATCCTGACCACCCCGCACGCCGCCCCGGACACCTTCCTCTCCATGGCCGTGGTCATGAGCGCCACCCAATCGCTCGACTGGCTGAGCCGGCTCACCAGCACCCCCGCAGCCGAGCTCGCAACCTCGGCCGAACGACGCATCGCCGAAGGCGGCATCGAGGGTCGCCCGGTCGCCCGCCCGAGCATCACCGGGGTGCGCGCCCCCGACGCGCGGCCCGACGCGTCCGCCGTCTTCGCCGGCATCATGGCGGTGCACGACAAGGCCGATCTCGCCTACGCCGTCCTCGAAGGCGTCGCCTTCCAGTTCTACGACGGCATGCAGGCACAACTCTCGGTAGGCGTGCCGATCGACGACATCATGGCGATCGGCGGCGGCACCCGCTCGACCTTCTGGACCGCCCTCATGGCCACCCTCTTCGACCGCCAGATCGCCGTCCCCACCGACGGCAGCATCGCCGCCTGCCTCGGTGCCGCCCGCCTCGCCCAAGCCGCCACCACCCCCACCGACCGCAACACCATCCTCGCCCGCCGGCCGAACACAATCACCACCGTCGAGCCCGCGACGGCATGGCGCGAAGCACTCCTCGACCGCTTCGAAGCCTACCGCAACCTGCCCTTCACGCCGGGGTGAGCGAAGACTTGAAGAACAAGAACGCGGGGAGATGATCTCCCCGCACCCCACGCTACTTGGCGCCGATGCGCGATGCAGCAGCGGTACATACTCGCCGGCGTCAGCGGGGCGGATCACCAATGATCAGGACCACAACCTCCGGTGTCACATCGACCCAACGGTGCTATACTGCGCCTATGAAAGCCGAGGCATCGCCAACGCCAGGGCAGAGAATGCCGGACACGGTAATCTGGACCGAGCCAATACCACGGAAAGAAAAGGAGGAGCACCGCCCGCGCGACCGCCTGGGGCGCCGGGTGAAATCGAGTTGCCCGTTGTGACCGCCATCCGGCGGGACGGGCAAAGACGCTCAACAAACTGGGTCATAGTGTTAAAAACCTACGGGGCGCCCTTTCCAAGATCCTTGGTCGCGGTTAGCATCCCTACCACAACCTTTAGAACGGTATGATGCCACAGCTTCAAGAAGTCTTCGTCACCAACGGTGTCCCCCAATACACCTTTGTTGAGCCTCTGGAATTTCCGCGCTTGCGCGTGAATCTGCGAACACCTGGCCGTGGCTTGATCGTCGAAGGACCGTCCGGGATTGGAAAAACTACCGCCATAGAGCAAGCAATAGCCGACGAAAATATGACTGCGAGAGTGACGAAACTATCCGCTCGGAGAAAAGAGGATATTGAATATATATCCACAATACAAGAGCTTGGCGTAACTGGTCTCGTATTAATCGACGACTTTCATAAGCTTTCTGACGACGTTCAGTCCGACATTTCCAATATAATAAAAGTTCTTGCCGATGAAGGTGACGATCGTCTTAAGATAATTGTTATTGGAATTAATGATTCTGGTAAGCGACTAATTCAAATCGCCGATGATATTACTAATCGAATCGATATTGTCCCGCTCGAAAGCAATCCAAAGGAAAAAATATTAGAGCTTCTAAAAAAGGGAAGTGATATCCTTAACATAAATCTTGGAATATATGACGAAATAATTAACGAATGCAATGGCAGTTTCTATCTTGCGCAGATGCTGGCATATGAAGCCTGCATCAAGTCGAATATCATAGATACTTGCCCTGAGCATATCAACCTTAATATTAGTAGCGAAGCAGTAAAATCGACCGTTTGGCGTCGACTTGACGACCGATTTCGAAGAAAGGTAATAAAGTTCTGTGAGGGCATCAGGAAAAAGAAGGAAGGAAGAGCCCCTTATCTGCATATATTGAAGTGGCTGTCTGAAGAGGAGAGCTGGGTTTTAAATGTTCGTGAAGCGGCGCGCAATCACTCTTTAATGAGAGGTAGCGTTAGCCAAGTCATAGAGAAGGGTTTTCTTGAGCAGCTTTTTCAGGAGAATCCCGACTTGTCTGAGCAACTGCATTACGATGTGACAGCCTCGAAGCTTATTGTGGAAGACCCGCAATTCATTTTTTATGTGAGAAATATTCCGTGGGCAACATTTTCTAATGACCTGGGATTCCGAGATATTTTTCAGGACAAGTATGACTTTGCGCTATCATTTGCGGGAAGTGTGCGGCCGATTGCAGAAACGATTTTTAGGATTCTTTCTGAAGAAGAGCTTCAGGTCTTTTATGATAAAAATGAACAACACCGTATCGTAGCGACCGATGTTGAAGACTATCTCCATCCAATATATCAATCGGAGGCGAAGTTTGTAATCTGTATCATAAATGACGATTACCCTAAGCGCATTTGGACGAAATTTGAAGAGAAGGCAATGGCAAAGCGGGTCGGCGAATCTATAATTCCAATACTTGTCGGCGATACCCAATCATCGGCATTCAGTTCATTAAATGACATCGGTTATCTGACTCTCCGAGGAGAGGCGGCAGAACAAGAAATTTGTGAAATCTGCAGGACAGTCTTGAAAAGATACCATGAAACACCGCAGTGAATGAGGCAGAAGACGGCTTGCAATGGAATGGCAGCTTTACACTATCAGCAATAGTGTTAAAGGATCGGCCGGCCGACCCGGTGAACAATTAGGGCAGGGGGCCGGTTGGCGCTTCAGCAATTAACAGTTTTTTGATGTACTTTTAAGTATGAGCGAAATGCGTCGCTACGAAACCGCCGGCAACCCGCTCTAACCCGACGCCGATGACCGGGCGGCCTTCCTGCCCGTGACACGGCACAAGCCCGCACGCGACCGCACCCGCTGTGAGACCCTGCACGTCACCGGCTGTCGGCCGTCCTCGCTCCTGGAGATCGCCCCGGCTCTCCACACTCGCCCGCCGGCACGGCAACATCACCACCGTCAAGCCCGCAAAGGCCTTGCGTGACCCCCTGCTCGAACGCTTCGCCGGCTGCCGTTTAGCCCGGCGGATGATCGAGACAAGGAAAGAAGGAACGCAGGGAGATGATCTCCCCGCACCCCACGCAACTCGGCGCCGGTGGTCTCGTGCGTATCGGTGATTCGGCGGGGGCCTCGGTAATCGCCGAAGTGATCGGCATTGGCCGGCACGCTACGCCGCCTTCCTGATCCGACCGCTGGCACGGCCTACAGGACACGGCGTGTGTGTCGCCACTGGCTCGGGCTGCAGCCGTGCCAGCGCCGGAAGGCGCGGGTGAAGTGCGCCGGCTCGTCGTAGCCGAGGCTGGTCGCGATCTCGGCGATCGGCGTGGTCGTCGTCGCGAGGGCGGTCTCGGCCCTGGACCGGCGCGCGATGTCGACGTCCTGACGGTAGGAGATCCCCTCGGCCTGCAGCTGGCGCTGCAGCGTGCGTGAGCGCAGCCCGAGCCGCGTGGCGGCACCGTCCAGCGCCACCTCACCGCTGGCCAGGCGCAGCTCGACCACGTCGACCAGCGCCCGGGTCAGGTCCTCTGCGGCTGCGCCCTGCACGAGGCGGCGCAGCTCGGCGAAGCCGGGCGACCCGCCGCGTCCAGGTGTGTCGAGCAGGGCGCGATCGAAGACCATGCCGAGGCCGGGACGGCCGTAGCGCACCTCGACCCCGATCCAGTCGGCGAGGTCGCTTGCCGCACCGGCAGCCGTGTAGGGCACCGGTCGATCGAAGGCGAGATACGGGCCGGGCTCGAGCAGGGCGTCGAAGTGATCGGTACGGTCCCGATCCGCCTCGATGCCCTGGACCTGGGCGACGGCGATGCAGCTTCGCCGGCCGGTCCGATCGCGGTCGCCGAGCCCGGTCCGCCGCGGCTCGTCATCGATGACGAAATCGCCGACCACGGCCTCGACCTGCCGCAGATAGGCGCGCGGGAAATGATACCGCACCTCTGGCAAATCGTCGTCGATGGACGCCGGCTCGTGGGTCAGAACCGCCTCGGCCATCGCGACGTCAGCCTGCACCGCGACCTGAGTGCGCCGCAGTCTGCCTGGCGCTCGACCCGACGCCAACAGGTCGACCGCCCGCTGCGCACGGTGACCACGCTCGACTGCTTCGACCTTGTCGAACGGCACGACCGCGAGCCGACCCGCGTAGGCTGCGGCTGCCGGAACTGCGCCGGGCCATAGGCTTTCCCGCGACCTTCCGCCTCGAGCGCGGCACCCGCCGCGGGCGCATCAAGTTGCTCGACAACGCCGTCTGCCCGCCGGTCATGCAGGCGATCGTGACCGGCCCTTTGAACGAGGAGACGACCACGACGCCGGTCGTCGCTGCGGCTCGAAGGTCGCTCGTCTGGACCGCCGCGATCGAGTCCGCAGGTTTTCGCATCACGGGCGGGATGTTCCGCTCGGGCCGGAAAACATGTGGACTCCTCCGGAAACCTCGCCGTTTCTGCCAATTCGGGCTAGAATTGGGCTCAAGGATCGAGGAGAGCGCCATTGCCGAGCCGGGCCGGGTTTTGGAGCGTGGAAGATCGCCTGAAGGAG